>JGI24158J21664_10009756_pt1 | contig 12819 bp, 8 predicted proteins | sample Ectturendosymbi3_FD_21664 | JGI IMG/M metagenome (IMG submission 21664) | reverse complement strand
GTTGAAGGAATAACTTAAAAAAGAAATGATTTGATACTGTCAATTTTTGGCAAAGTTGACTTTGCAGAAAGCAAAACGCGACTGAAATGGAAATGCCGTAGGTTGCTTTTACAGAAGTTGCAGTTCAGTTAATTGTTTTCAAGAAATGATGCGGCTTTTCTTTAAATACATAAAAAACTAAGACTTTTGCAAAAATTTGTGGGTTGAAACTGGTTAACAAGATTTTCATTAAGCAGCCTTAATAAATTGCCCGAACAATATTTTCTCACAAAAATCCAGGAGCTATTTAAATCTACGTCTTTGAGAAAACTTTATGAATCTCGTCTGACTTTTTCAAAGATATGCATTAAAGTAGCAGGTCATATGTTATTCATTACTTTGCAAACGCAAATGGTTTCCTTAAGAATTTCTCAGTTGGCATAACCAAGGAATTACAAAAATGGTCCTTTGACAGTTCACCCCATGCAAAAAATTCCTTTACCCGCGTTCTGTGCATTGTTCTCACTTTTATAAACTCAAACCGCTAAAAGAAGACTAACATACAGGTACCACAATCTCCTTACAGTCTTTTTTCTCTTTCTAGTGTTTTAATGTAACACCTACTAAGCTCATGCTGTTCTGAGCGAGAAAAAATTTGCTGTTTTATTAGCAGCTCGTCTTCAAAGCTGCATTGCAACCACTCCGTCATCTTGGTGTATATCACCGGAGAGGCAAAACTACGACGAAGGTTTCTAATCTTATCGCCGAGTCTGTTTGTCCGTTTTATTTTAAAATACGTTTTTTCTTCTAAATGCACAATACAAGAAAAGCTATAATAAACTGAAAATTAATTACAAACTTAATAAATAAACAAATCAGTAAAGATACATGTCGGTCGCAGGAATGAATTTCGCTGGTTTTTAACAATCACGCTTACTTATCGCGAGACTGCTGAGTCATCAAAAGCGACGGAAATTTTCCTGAAGAAAATTGAGTAATTGAATTGTTTTCAAGAAGCAAATTATTTTCATAATCCAACAATTCAATGGAACCACTTTACCTTTACAAAAAAGAAAAACTTCCTGTTGGACTACAAACCGGATAGTGGGTAAAAAATCATATGTGTCACATTATTACCCAGCAGTTAAAAAAAGAAATCCGAAAGGCGTTTCCATATCAACAGAGTTGCAAAAATGATCAGAGAAATAAGCGTCAACTCTCAGTAGCTCCAAGAAATTCACTATCAAAGAGAATGAATTCCACAAAAAAATTGATTCAAATTCCGTTTTAAGAAATGCAACTGAAAGCTAATCAAACAATCAGTAAAAAACGTTAAACTCCGCAAATAGGGCGAAACATCGAAGGTGCTAACAATTACTTTCTTGTTGATATTCCAAGATTGCTTGTGTACAGAAAGACTTACGTAAAGCTATTGTGAAAAGTTTTCGGGCCCAAAATTGTTTGTCATTTGATAACTGCATTGAACAGATTTTGGCAATTTAATCAATATTCAACGACTGCGGAAAGTTTAAAAAAATTGTGCATGCAAAAGAATAAAAGACATTACTTGCATGCAAATGATGTAGATTCTTATGCAACGTCGTTTTATAGTTTAATTGAGAATTTATTATTGTTTATCGTCGGACACACAACAGCTCTACGGTTACAGCGAAAGATAAAAAATGAGTTGGAAAACGTAAACCAGAAAGGCATAACACTGTAAAAAGCGTGTACAGCACTGAAAAAGCAAAACACGTGTAAAACATGGTAAAGGCAAATTTTAACAAGAACGAAATCAAGTTTGAAACCTCTGCATGTCATCAGATGCCTTAAAGCAATTTCAGCTGGTGAGAGTTCAACGACAAAGCTCTCAGGACGGAGATAAGGGTTTCGCTGTCGCACCATCTGACGACTCCACACTTGAAATTCAAAAGATTGCAGAGGCATGTCGCATCGGAACTATCGCCTTACAGGCGTTGCGAAGTGAGACCCAAAAATCGCGGGTCGACGAGAAAGAACCGAAGTAAATGGCGTTTGTTTTCCATTCGGTTCGTCATGTGAAGGTGAACGGTGAGGTAGGTGCCTTGCTCCAGACTCTTCGCAGTTGCCCGCATGTCAGAGCGCGAAATTCGTTTGCATTTTGGCTTTTGTCGCAAGCACTTTTGTACAGTAGAAGCAAGCTCTATGCAAAGTTTGCGCGTAAATATCTGTTGACATGGAACTCAATGCACGGGTCTTCGTCTTGCAAGTCTCCAGCAAAGATTCGAGGCCCAACAAGCGACTGTTAAACTTACAGGTCAAAAACAGCAACAACTTCAAACAAGCAGCTCACGTGACACCAGGCTGAAGGCAAAGCGGAGGTGCACCGTCGAAGGAAACGTGGCTCAGTATCGATTGAAAAAATTGCGCTGAGTGGGGCAGAACCAACCACTAGGTGGCAGTAAACGAACACAAGGACGTGTTAGCTTTTGCGGAGGTTCATTATAAGTTCAGTTGGTCCTACGTCGCACAAGTCTTTCCATCGACGCCCTGTGACTTGCCGTGGACCTACAGCATTGTAAGGAAAGAACATGCCAACGTTAAGGTCCTTCTCCTTTGCTCCAGCTAACTTCCAATAGTAGTGGCCTTTGAAAAAGTAATACGCCTCGTCTGTGTAAGAGTAATAGGCGCTGTCTATGTTGTCAGGCAAGTGGGAAGCACCGCCCCATCCCGGAAACGTGGTCGATATGAAATTGACGTCTTCGACTTTACGCTTGGTCCAGTTGAATCGGTGAACCTAAACGAAGAAACATGTTGCACCGAGAGAAAGAACGCGCAAGGACAAACCACTGTACACCCCTCCGAGCTTCGGAACTTTGAACGGTTAAGCAAACGAATGTGGTAGCTATCACACCGGAGGCTAGATGAGCTTGAAACTAAGTGAAGCCTTTTTAGCCTATCGCGTATTCCGCTTCCATGTTCAGACAAGCTGGTGCGCACGACACAAAGTAGATATGCGCGTGGTACTTTAAAGCGTCACGCAGTTATGCGTAAAACACCAGAAAAGAAAAACGCGTATGAGAATTTGAACGACCAGGCTTTGCTTCACAGTGTGCTGTGCCACAATCTTTGCAAAACAAAGTTAAACACTTCTCACATTTAAGTGCTGTTCATGACCAGGTCATGTCACGGTAACTTGCATTCTTCTCTTGAAAATCGCAGTGATTCACGAAAAATTCAACGTAAATGCTTCACGCTTCAAATCATTCCATCGAGCAATGTGGAATCATCAGACCTCGTGAGCAAAATATCTTACCATAACTAAGTGAATACTCACTTTGTTTGCCTTGAAAAAATAGAGCAGACCTTCGTCCCACTTGTACAATACAGTGTCAATCGGTGATGGTATTCCAGGAAAATCAACAGAGATCTTCCTCGGGTATGGCCTTCCGAAGCGATCGAAAACTTTAGCTCGGTCATTGATGTTGTCATACTCCGTATAAACATCACCTGTAGAAAAATTGGAATGTGAAGGAAACCACCAAAACCAGAAATTATCGCGGAATTCTTAGAGCTCTGACTTCCTCATTAGTTCATTTCATCTACCTTATCAGCTAAAGCACAATGATGTTTTTCATGCCTATATAAACAGTACAGCTTGAAAAACATGAAGCTGAGTTCCTTTCTCGACAAAAAACAGGAAATATTGATTACTTAACGACTAATATTTGCTGACAACTTGCAAGTCTTTGCAAATCTACACCACCATTGCAAACTGTGAGCGGTAAATACAACCAAACACGATTTCGTTACAAGTAAGTCACGCTATCTTCAGTGGTAACTATACTTACAAACCAAAAGAAAATTTCGTCTTTCTATCTTTGTGTTTATAAACTTCTACCGTTATATACTCGTTTGTGGTTGTAGGGAATGGTTTTTAAAGACTTGAATTATTTTATTGTGGAAAAGACTTGAATTATATTGCAATCAACTTTTTATTCAACTGAGTAGGTCGTTAAACAGCCCGGTTCAGGGAACTAAACCTGAATATATAGCTGTCAATTGCCATAAATGGCTCCAGATATTTTAGGAGCACAGGCGCATTTTTCAACAACTCAGAAATTATATTCAAGCTCATCTGACCTGAAAAACACAATTTGTCGTATTTCAAAATATATTCCTTTCCAAAAAGAAACATATTCTCCTTACAGAATGTGGGAGGTACGCAAGGTACCTCAAGCCAAAATGGCAAAATTCCCTTTACAAGTTACGTATGAACAACCGAGGTAACTATGAGCCACGCGCGTCGACTCAGCTTGTTTTATCAGCGAATTCCTTCATGGGACGCAGGTATCAAGCTTGCTCGTCCATCAAAACGCCATACTTGCAAAAATGGCGTTGTAGACCTCAAGAATAGCTGTTGTTATCACACATTAGGCATGCGTTGCCATCTTGGCAGTAACCCCCTCCCCTTACTGAAAAAAACACAAAAATTATGCATATTTCGAAAGGAATGCTCGACAGAACACTTAGAAGAAATAAGCTACTGAGGGAATCAGGCTAATAACTGTATTTTAAGTCTTTTTAAAATTTAGTTGAAAACTGAATCGCGCAAATCGGCAATAGTCACCTAAGCGGGGAAAGTCCTATTAGACTTTTCGCTTTTTCTTTACCTTATATTACATATTGGCAACAAGAAGATCGTATGCAAGTTGGGAAATTTTAAAATTTTTACCACACGAAGCAACGATCCATAAATGGAGCATTTATTCCAACCTTCACCAGACGTCCGATTTTGATGAGGTCTTACTCTGTTGCATGAAAATCGGACAGCTATTCCAAAACACTTTTGATAGATTACTTTAAGTTATTCATCTACGGATTAACTTATAAAACACGCTCTTTCACAAACATGTTTTCCGACATGTAAACCGTACATTTTCTGCCAGTACCGTTTAAACGGTGAACTTGCAGTTTAGCCTTAAAGCTTGCGCAGCGAAGTCTAGACCTTTCATACAATTTTTAAATGAATTGTGCAAACATTTGTTGGTTTACAAAGTATATTTTCTGCCGTGAGACATCATCCTGAAATAGACATAACTAACCGCTGAAGAAATATGTAGGGCCATTTGGCCTGTTCCAGTCCCGCACATGTACTACTCCGTCAATCTTTTTTCGCTGTTTCTTCGTGGGGTCCAGTACTCCTCTCCAGTATTCGGTTATCAGCTTTGGGTCCCCGTACCTCGGCCTATGCGCTCTGCAGAAGTAATTGGCTTTTAAAGATTAAATACTGAAGATTGTATCCTTATCACCTTGTTTTATCCAAACACGTTCAAGATATAACAGTGTTTTTCGATACGACATACCTTAACAGCATCCTGAAGAAAACAAACTTATATCAGGACGGGTAGGTTCTCTTGATGTAGAACCAGGGACGCTGCAAGCGAGGGATGACGTGGGCATTGCCCGCTGTCTTTTCATAAGGGGGGCAACGAGGGCGCAGGCGCCGTTTTATAAAAGTATCTTATGTAATTTCATGGCTTATCAAGATCGACTTGTAACAAGTTTATTGCAGCTATTCGCGCATCCAGCAACTTCAGAATGATTTTCTAGAAAAAACTTCAGAATGGTTTTCTAGAAACAAGCATAATAGGTAATGATGTTTTTGTTTTTTGTGAGTTTCCATTGCTCTTAACTCTTTTACTGTCGCCCTGTCCTACCGCTGTTTCGGCGTCCCTGAATGGAACACAACAGTTGCAAGCAAACGTTGCGAAAGCTAGTCGGAAATTACGGTTCAATGACATGCTTTGAATCAACCGTTAGCACGTGACTTTGGGTTGCTTGTTCTCCGAACACAAAGAGAACTTGACAACGGTCAAGCTACATGGATGATTGACACTTTTGCCACGTTCACAAAAGTAGGAGTTGTGCGCTCAGTATTTCGAAACTTCATCGCGGTTTAAGGGTTCTGGAAACTCATTCGAAAAGTATGCGAAAAATTACCTGTTGTCGTAAAGCCAGTACCAGGAATTTCTAAAGAAATACGTGTTGAACTTCCATCTCATTTTACCGTCGCCCGTTCTAACTTGCCGCACCCAGTCAAAGACGGCGTCAAACGAAATCACACAAGAACCTGCAAACGGCACAATATTTACACAAGGCTTCGTCAACAACTTAAACGCCGCGTAATTTGGACGAAATCGACACAAAGTTCGATCAGGTTTCTTCACTGACGGGTAAGCAACGTTAAGCGACTGTCGCGGGTTGTCGCAAATGACACAAATTGGTGCGAAATCACGTCAAATTTAGCTCATGTGGCGCACACGTCGTGTTAAATAATTCTCCTTGTATGTAGTTAAAGCTGCTGCAACGAGCCGCAAAATTGTCGTAGTGTCGTCGCATGCGAAATCGCACGGAGTGACGACCATTTTTGGGCGGTAGCACCTGCATTATTTTCTCATCATACGCCAACTTCAAAGAGTTCTGGGTGGTAAAACAAGCAAACTGAGACACGGGCACGGTGCTCGATAAGTTCTTCGGCCTCGAAGTCGGGCAAAATGACAGCGTTCGCATTTAAATTACCGTATAGTTTCAGTTTCAATTCCGTCGTTCCCAGCTCGTTTCCACCCTTCGTTTTTCGTCAGTGTTTTAACAATCTTGCTCGAACGCTCACATGGCAGGTGTTTCACTTTGTATTGCGTCAGGACTAGATTTGCAATATTTGTCAAAGGTAAACGCCAAAACAGGCTATTCGATGAGAACTGCTCGCTTATTGGCAGCGCCTTTGATCATCATACAGCCGCACAAATTTTTTTNGATTACCGGTCGCTCACGCAAATTTGTTTTGAAGTACAGTATCATTCGGTTTACGTCAGCTGTTTGCAATTCACATTGCTCTCTGCCCCCTTTAAAGTTACGTGCCAGTTATGTTACCTTTGCTTGACAAGCTGTGTGAATTTATATTTTCTGCAATGTATCTGGAAAAGGACGTTGTGGCCTTGCAACTTAAAACGTTGAGTAGTTATGAAAATTCACTCTTGCAGTGCTGATTACGTGATCGATTAACTTCAAAGTATTAATCGAAAGTCAAAATGAATTTGACCAACAAATCTCGCATGTAAATCAATTTTTTTCTCCTATGGTACACTCCCAATTAAAATAAGCTGTCCCACGTACTTGGAATTTTTGGTTAGTTTTCAGTGTCCACTGGCGTTGCAACGATAAACCACATTGGTAGCTCGCGCAAAAAAAGCGATGAAGTAACTGCGCAGTAACTGGGTTAGCTTAGACGCCATTCATGTGACTGCCGCTGCACTGCAGAGCTGAGAGGAAAGCTTTCTGAATACGAAGTAGCCAGTTTTTAGAGTGAAATCCATATATCAGGATTGTTCTCGAAAAGTGCAAACGAAAGAGCAATGCAGAGAGCTCTACTACGAAATTTCGGGAGAGAAAAGTGGTCTTCAGACGGAAAAAAATATTTTTTGCCCTTACTTTGTTTTCAAAACACATTTCACCATATGTTTCCACTGTGAAAAAACAGGCCACCGTGTTAAGCAGCTCGCTTAGAGTGACAAACAAAACCTTTTTAAAAAGCGAAAACAACGTTCTTTAAAATGCAGTAACGCTTCCATAATTAATCTTCAAAGAAACTTGTAAGTAGAGTTACGTGATTTCAGATTCCGAATCCCTTAAACTCCATCATTAAAATTCGCATAGCCACATGAAATTGTACATAACCTTAAGCGCGTTGAAAGGCTCAGCTCACCGTAAATTTGTTGAATGCTTTGCCTGTCAGCAGAACCAAGCTCTACGTCCTTGGATTGGTAGGGCTGATAGAACGGGTTCATGATGGATTGCCGGTTTTCGCTGTGGGGAAGTCCCAGCGTGTGACCGATTTCATGCAATGCGACCTGATCAAATGCGAACACCGTTTAAATGGACTAGCAAATATTTATCAAATAACTTGTAAGAACCGTGCAATTCTTTGAAAAACTCCGGCAGTGTAAGCAAAATCGTTATTTCTCTCACGTTCCCTGATCGCAATCTTATCAGCTCGCGACTAACGCCCCCTCTGACTTTGAAAAATCATTCGCCTGAACGAGGCAGGCAGTTCACACTGTTGAAGCATCGAAGACAAGCAACGCTTTAATTTGGACCAGGAGTTTGTCGTGATCGTTTGTTTGGAAGGCCACAGCATTCATTGCAAAAAGAAAAAGACGCAAAAAAGTCCGACAAAGCCGACGCAAAAGTTTAGCAGTGTTTTTCTTGGCAACATATCGACACAATAGGGTAGGTCCGTCTTCCAGGCGCGATTGTTTTGTAAAACCACGATTTTTATTTACTGCAGATTCTTTTCGTGGAAAAATATCCAGTGGCTTGGCTCGCGCATGCCAGATATATGAGGTGACAGCTTTAAAGTTCGATAAGGTCGTGATAGATAAGGTGTAATAGTAACGTGCTCCCTGATAGTTGCATTTAATTTGGATCGATTATAACGTCCAGACAGTAATCCAGAAATGCCTGACTTTGATCCATTACCAGCATGCAAGAAATGCCATGCTTCAATTACATCAAATTGGATTCAAGTCGTTGCAGCAAATTGCTCATCTCGATTCGTCATATACTGTCCTTTAAAGCATCCTTGGTGCGCGTATTCTGACGGTTTAACATGCCTGTAGGACATTCATGCGGAAGTCTTGAGATTGTGAGCAGGAACTTAAAGCTTACAGTGTATTCTTGCTTCACAAAAAATGCGCCAATCGTTCCATATCACACTTTTCATTTGACTAACAACGCCAGCAGATCGTGCAACTCAGGACTTAGCGAAACAACTTACTTTAAGTAAGCTGATCGGGTAGTGGGAGGACCGTTGGACGTTGTTAGCCCGGGTGTTGGCCCCTGGCAACCAGCTGACAGACACGAAGGGTTGCGCGTCGTTGAAGTGAATTTCCGATTTGGGTAAAGGCCATGCGTGGGCATATTCCTGCGTGAACGGGCCGTTGCGAAATTGCACAGGGCACCGATTGTGCTTTCCTGAAACGAAAAAAAGCGGAAATGAGTGAAAGGTTCTACTTTACGCTTTGCATTTTTGTGCGTTTAACCGACGAAATCGCAGCAATCTGGTTCAAATTTAAAAGCGTAGCATAGCATCAAGACCTGTCCGCAAACCACGTTTTTGAAACTGAGAGCAGAAGTGCTTTGGCCGTGAACTAATAATCAGTACTTATTAACCGGTGTTACTCAGGCAAGCGTCTGAAAAAAACGTCTGAAATTAGACGGCGATCAATGTGGCACACAACCATCAACTTGCTCTCATCAGCAAAAAACATCCTTGCCTAAACAATCCCTCACCGAGGCCTACAAACTCTTTTGCGCATGCAAACTGAATTTATCACTTTCGATAAAAGACGCATTTCAATGCTTTGTTGTATACTTGCAATGGTTGATACGACGCAACAACCAACATAGAAAACCGCTTAAGCCTAAATTGAAACCTTGGGATAATTGGACTGAAATGTTGCAAAACAGCATTGTTTTGGGCCATACATAGGGGTAGAATTGTTGAAAACTGTTTGCACTGAAATTCCGTTTAAAGCTTATGTTTGTTATGACACCGCAGTACAATGTTTGCATTCGTGTTTGACAAAGGTTAATATAGTTGCTTCCCTACGAAATCGTTATCGCTCATAAAAAAACACAAAATCCCACTAGTTAACACCTAACGCAGCAACGCTTGGTAATATTCCTGAGTAGCTAAGCGAGTGAACATTGTCGATAAAAGTCAAAGTGATTAGTTTAATAATCACCTTGGATTTCAGAAGCACTGCGGTGCAAATTAAAAAATTGCCGCTAAACTGTTTTGGAAGTTAGAATTACGCTGAGCCAGTGATAATCAACCGAAGAATATTATCACTGGAAAACGCCTCAATGGGACTTTCCCGATCGGTATTTGTTTTTGTTCAAATGACTTCACCCTTCACCCAGAAAAATTTCATTAAAGCATAAACGGTTCATTGTAGTGTGAAACTCCCAAGATTTTTGAAATTCGAACAATCGTGTTGGAACTGAAGCAAAAAAACATCTTTCGCTTCACTTTGTTTGATTCAAACGTAACGCAGTGGCGCAACTATAACAGACAAACATTCGTTAAGTTCCTTCGCCGATTTAGGGCTTATCAAGCCGCGCCTGTCAAAACAACTGATAACGTTCGCATCGTCACACAGAGATATTTTCGGCTGCTGAATCCGATCCCAAGTGGGTGCGGCCTGTTTTTGCTGCGATTTGATGCAAAATCGGCATGAATTTCGCAAACTCGCGCAAGCTTCTCAGATCCCAGTGAATTGTAGTTAAGCGCAGGAAAAGGTTTGTTAATAGTGACCTTCACATGAACGCCGAATTAGCGAAGACTGATTACACGGTCCGCGCAGGACTTGTTGCTTCTGGCACGAGTGATGGCTTAAAGCTAAACTTAAGGATTTTGGCTTACCGGGCCATTTGTGGTTTGCAAAAACCGGAAACATCGGGCGCCTCCAGCGGCTGGCCTCCGGCACATTCCGGGCTGTCGGAAACATGTTGCAGCCGCAAGAACCAGCACAGATCACATCTAGAAGCCTGTTCATGGCGCTTGGCGTTGTTCAAACAGGGCTTGATTTGGGTCTACTGGAAACTTGAAAAGGTCTACTAAAATCAATCCGCGAAAGAGATCGCGATTCGTGACCCTTTATATTTAAACTTTGAGTTCATGTCTCCGCTTGGTATTATCCGCAAATGAGTTCACGAATTTTTGTCAAAAATTCTACGCTATGTGCGTTGTGTTTGTCGAGCATTTGATGAATTTCACAGTATTTTGCACTCGAAACAAAATGGCGAAACACAAGTCGTAACTTCCTCTTAGTACTTCAGAACGCTACTTTGCGTGTGAGCAGAACTTCTCATGAGATGGTGTTGATTGTGATCAATTGTACGGTGATCATGTGCATATTTGGTTGAACAGCGAACTCTATGAAATGCAATGGAAAACAAGGCACTTACAAGATTAAAATTTTTGCCACATTCCAAATATTCTTTTGTACATGCACTTGGATCGATGTACGTCTAGAACTAAAGTGTGCAGAGAACATACCGCAGTAAAATTTGCATTTAATTTCGAATTTGGCGACAGATGATATGTGATAAATTGGGCTCTTCAAGCGTTAAGCTTTCACTGGTGTGGCAGACGACGTATGTTTTTCAACAATGCGTAAGTCTTGGAAAAACACCAGTATTCAAACACCAGAAAATTAACCGAAACCGTTTCCTTGATCTTCTATTGTAATAGGTCGAGAAGGTCGAAGTCGTATAGAGAAAAAATTGAAACCAGTTAGAGGTTTAGGTTGGATGCAGTTTCAAGCCTCTGCACCAGGGGTGATCAATACGTGATCGCGATCTACCAGCTGATCTCAAAGGTACTGTGGGCAGATCGCTTGACATTAGCACCTTTCAGATTCCATTCAGTGCATGTCATCTGTGTAAAGTCAGGTAATGACAAAAACTGCACATAGTTAATTGCGTTGTGCAATATGGGCGCGTGTGGGTAGGCAAGGTATACAACATACATTGTAAAAAATTCTCAATATATTTATCAATAAATAAATGTTTTGCATTTTTGTAGCAGGTAGATCATTTTGACTTGTTTATTTCATAAGTAGCTGGCTTGCTGAAAAAGTGTGAGCACCCTGCTCTACAAAAAATTACATTCGATAGATACTGAAGGCTATTTGAAATGTAAGTTTTGCGTGAGTTTTTACCGTTATAGTGCACTGCCTGGTACGTTTAGGAGCTGGGATCTATTTACCGTGACAAAGATAGTAAAACTCTTGTGCTCTAATGGTCACCAGGCGTAGTTCACTGCATTTGCATTCAACCTGTATTAGCATTCACTTGTGCTCAGTATACATACGATTGCCGAATCCAACGAGGATGTCGACTTGGTTCACTGGAGAAGTGTTGTCCTCAACAAAAGTTCGAGGTAAGACCTCGCTCCACATGCGAAAGGCCAGCTTGACTGTGAACCACACTTCATTGTTGCTCATAAACGGATTGACACTCGGCCATTCTTTCACCTGCCCAACAGCACATGTTAAAGGCTCGAATCGCATTAGCACGAGAGCAGCAGCAGCTGGTATCACAAGTACGTCAGAACCACAGAGAATTTGATCATTCATCGTTAATCCAAATATTTTAAATAGCTCGTTGCTGCCACGCCTCCAAACGGCTTGGCTCTTAAAGCCCGACGAAACATTTTCAAGTGAAGCAAATATTTGAGAAAGTTTCATTGATTAGTTGGGTGCTGTTGCAGGAAGTTCGAGTGGAATTTGTGGATGCAAGTGACTGCCCATTGGCAACCTTTCGAACTGCCTGTCACAACGCGGACTTCCCTGTTTGTTGTAAAGTTTTAAATAAATGTTGTTAGTGTTTTTCTTAAACAAAAAATATGAAAATCTGCAGGCAAACCTGAAAATGTAAGATAAAAATACGACAAAACTTTTTACGGCGGTCAATTGTGTTACATCCTTATTTTCGAACCCAAATTCGTCGCAAAAGCTTTTAGCTTCGTTTTCTCNTTACGCATGAGTGATCGCCGTACTTCGTCATGAGCNAGACAAAACGCGAAGCACTACAATTAACTTCTACAGTACGTCATTATTAATGANCCATATAAATATACATGCAGAACCAGCCATCAAAGGACCGGGAAAATATTAAATAAACTTATTAATTAACTGTTGTAATTTGAACAGATGCCGACATTTCAGCCGATTAGGAAACGAGCTTTCATAACAACAAATCTAACTGACTGAAACGTCGGCGTCGTCTTTAATT
>JGI24158J21664_10009754_pt1 | contig 12820 bp, 11 predicted proteins | sample Ectturendosymbi3_FD_21664 | JGI IMG/M metagenome (IMG submission 21664) | reverse complement strand
CATTAAATTGGTATAGTTTTTTACTTGCTGTGAGCTTTCATGTTGCAGCAAATTTATGTTAAAGTCTCCGCAAATATAGTAAGTTACTTTGTTATCATTAAAATTGTGCAGAATGTTTTCCAACTCTTTGGTGAAAGAGTCATATTGGGGGGCTGGGTGCCTATAGATGACTGAAATTACTGTTTTTTTACCATTTAGTATGACTTCTAGCCATAAGCTTTCAGCCTCTGTCAATATTTCTGAAAGGTCATGGCGTACCACATATGAGAGATTGTCTTTGGATAGCTCTGTATCAATTCTTCATAGTTATTAGTTACATCTGCGACTATACGTAATCGTGGCATCTATATGTTCCATTGAATGCTCGTGGCTGCTCAGGCGCTCAAGAGCGTGNTTCCAGTCGTAGATTCTTTTTATGATAAGGAAATGCGCACATTTANTCGTATCCGCGAACATCAGTCTAAAAGTGAAACAATAACCACAAATTTGTCAAGGAGAAAAACAAAGCCAGCTTCTGTCAAATACCTCGCCGTTGTGGTTCTGGCGACGAGTAAGACTTGTGGTGCATTTCCGTGACGATTTTCTGTCTTTTTTGCGTTGCGCAATATCATGGTTTAAAAATAACTTTTTCATCACAATGTTGAAGAGATCCTGTTCCATTTTTCAACCAATATTTCCTCATTTTTCCGATATATTGGCTGACCAGGGACTGATATTGTTGCCTGAAGTGATAGAGTCAGCCATCCTGTCTATCGCGTTTTGCGATGATACAGGTTCACAAAGAAATGTCTCCGCTGGACTTCACTGCCAGCACTGTATAATAGTCACTTGAACATTTCTTGGTTTAGCTGCAACTTCTTCCTCTGTCATTTTTGCCTCTTTTGCCTTTTTACGTTTTTAGAACCACTTGGATAAGCTCTGCACTTGTATAGGTGACGATCCCACTTTCTTCTGTACATGTTTGTTTATTAATAAGCTCAATAGGGATGCCATATTTCCATCGCAAAAAGGGAGGGAAATTTACGACTGTCACTTACTTGAGTCTATTATCTCAAGTCAAAATAACGAATAAGTCTGATGATACGTTTTAAGCATTGAAGTAAGACGCCTAGTGAATGCGATGTTTCAATAAAAACACACAAAACAAAATCCTTATTTGCTTGTCCTATTTAGCCCATGAATATTTTGCAGTTTTTTAAATTTCTTAAAAGAGCAGAATCGCCTTGAACAATGTGATGAAACTGATTGCATGAAACAGGTTTTAAATTGCCCAACAGCTTTAATAGTCGAGAAACTGGTTCAACTAGAAATATTTATCTGTTTCTTTTTGATTTGAGGCTGCATCCAGGAAAAAAACGTTCCACATTAATGTAATGAGTCATAACACGGAAGTAAAATTGTGCCATCTTTATCAGTTCGCTGAAGCATTCAGTGGTGTTGCAAGTTGCGAAATATTTTGCCCATCTTTCATGTTCCATCATTTTACAACGAATTGCATTTTTGGTTGATGTTTTTTTTGCACAAATTAAAACAAAGTTTGGTGTTGATCAAACAGTTTACTTTAGCTTCAACAGAAATGTTTCTCTCAAACAGATACTACTCACAAGGTTCAACGTTTTCCCTTTCAGTTGTTTGCAAAAAGAAGAATATAGTCAAAGCATTTAAATTCAGTAAATAAAGTGGTCCATTTAGCCAGGTGTGCAACACAAAACGTTTACAATGCAGATACATCTGATATGAATAACACACAGTCACGATCCTTGCCTTCTCTCAGTCTCTGAGTTTTCTTAGTGCTGATTTAACTTGGGTTGATATGTACATCTGATTGTCTCTATTGAATCCTTGATTTCACTTTGGCGAAACACGATACAAACCTCAACAAACCCTGCTTTTGACCTTTCCATATTCTGAGCTTGCTCATTAAAAGCAACCACAAATGACTGCAAATGTCTTAATCACTTAAATATAGTTTGCTCAGAGATTTCTAATAAAATGTTTTAGAACAACAGATGGCTTGACCATGAACATGAAGTATGAATGTAAAACTGGGTACAATTGAAGCATCCTTGACAAGCTAAAAGAAAGTGATAGCCACCTGGTTACGCTGTGAGAAATAAATTTATGGTACTGAATATCAACAAAGTCGCAATAGTCTTTTCGCTCTCTTTCGCGAACTTTGTAAATGCAACCACACCGCGTGATTCACTCAGCTTCGAAATCATTTAGTCGTTTTCTGAAATAGTGGATACATCTGACTATTTCATATTATTAACATTACGGATTATCTGTAATCACTAGAAACTACTAGACTATGCTATGTACAATGCACTGATCGTATCAAGGTTCACCAGTAAAGATAAGTACAGTATAATGGAGTACGCTGTCCGCACTTGTCCGCACTCTAATGCCAAAGTTATTGAGATACTGAAAAGAACCTACCACTGTTATGCAACGATTAATGTGTAAGCATTCCCGCCTTTCCAACCGAAAATTAACTCAACCCAAACATTAATTAATCAGATAGCTTGCAGGTTCTACTATAAACTACGCTACATCACCAGTTCGTATCTTGTTGCAGATGAGTAGGGACAGCTTACTGTTTGTAAATACAACATATCATAGCCAGTGGCGTAACCGACAGGGGGCAGAGGGGCAAACTTCACCACCCGTCAAATTAAATGTGAAAAGGGGATCCCCACCTAACTTATATTTTGGTTTTAGTATTGTTTTTTTTTTGCGTTTTTCAGATTATTTTCCGGTGATTTAGGGTTTTAGTATAGCCATCCACATCCGCATTCATCATCATTTCTCTTTTTTTTCTGAGTGTTGGCTAGTGGGTCCCATTCAGTGCTCAGTGGGTATCTTTTATCTAAGTTTTCCACCCTGGCTCAAACCTCTAGTTAGGCCACTGATTATACCTATGTAAAATAGGAAATTTAAAAAGGAGGACATTCTGACATTGTTGAATGTCGTCGGATAATTTTTCATTTCTAATGAAAAAAGAGGACATTTACTCTGAAAAGAAGACATGCGGTAGCCCTATGCTTAACAATGCTACTCATGTGCGAACTGTGCAAATCTGACCAGGGCAGACGCAAAATCTACCAGAAACGTGTGGAGACGTAAGCTAATGCGTTCTACGTGGCTTTGCCTTGTATTCAATAGATTCAAAGTGTAATAGTTGTTTGGTCACAACATCGAGTAATATTCAAGTGAAATCCTGCCGTCTACTAGCCGACCGATAGTTAATTAACAGCGTCTACGAGCAAAATTTCCTCACTGAAAATGTCTAAGTGGCACGCACTTGACGCACATATGCCTAAACACATGAACATGATGGGGGGACTTGGGTCCGGGCCCCTTAACCCTCTAAATCCGGCGCTGGTTTTGGTTCATAATCGTCAATTCTTCCTCAAAGTATGTAGTGTGAAATTTTGCAATTATTTTTTGTGATCTTTGTTGAGGAGGAATTGGCATTGCTTGTAAGAGGAGAATATGAAACAAACTTTGAAAACCACTGGGCTAAATGATGAATTCACCCAAGGTGTGGCAGGGCAGAAAAGAGTTTGTACTTCATCGAAAACAGCATCATTTTGTGCTTTAAGTATCAACAGCTTTAAGACACCTGTTTTAAAACAAGTAGGGGAATGTGGGGCACAGTATGATTACGGGCAGAGTCGTCGTTTTTACTTGTTTAAAAAGGTTGAAATATTGAACTTTAAAACTTTCATGGTGATTTAGTCTTATACCATCCGTGGTACGAAAGTGAATTTTTCCTGGATATGCAGCCGTTGTTACGAGTTACAAGGCAAGTTGTGTTTGTGCTACCCGAAAGTAATTTACAAAATCGCATTTAGATTTGGGTTTTGTCGACGTTAATCAACATCTTCTGTTCTGAGTTTTTGTGAGGTTGTAGTCAGGGAAGTACAACATTATTTGATAATGCCATATTTTAAATCCTTTATTAGGTGAGATGGTACTTCATTTTAGTTTTTAAATAAGCATGGGGCACAGATGCCAAAAAAATTGGGCCGCTCAACACATTGCCACTAGGTCAGTCGAAACAAGGTGAAGGTTGAGGGGTCATATTGAAACACAACAATGAATAATTCTAATCTACGAGCATTTTTAGGTTTATTATGTGCTTAGAGGTACATTATATTGGTATGGTAAATCATGAATTTCAGTATACTGCATTGGTTTTATTTAATGTTTGCTAATCATACACATTTGCTTTGCCATGCAGTGATAGTGGGTAAGTTGAATGTGAAAACAGTAAAGGAGCAGTTAGCAAGTGCCTATTTTACATGGGATATCACGTGAACAATATGCAATGCATGCAGCCAAACTTTTATTGACCGGACGAATGTACCCTATACTGATGTCGAGTGTGCCCTAGGCATGGGCACACTCGACAGAAAAATTCACCTTTTTTCATTGGTTGGGCGTTGTATTAATATTTTCGCATGATATTTTGTATGTAGCGTTGCTTTATTGTTTAACAAAATTTGAGCTTGTTTGGACTTGAATTAAAGTAGTAGTGGCTGAAATTGCAAAAAAGGGTGGACTGTACCCCACCTTACCCTAATATATTTCGAGGTTGCAATGCGTTTGAGGTAATTTCATAAGCATAAGTTTCTGTAGGGACGCACGGTCAGAGGGTATCTACAAAGGAATAAAGCTTATTTGAAAAAGTGTACATTTGTATTTGAAAAAAACATTTGTCCGTTTAAAAAATCAAAACTTTGTGTTTTTTTCATTAGGATTCAAGTACCAATGTGAGATATTTTGTATTCTGTATATGCAAAGTATAGTAGGATGACCTGTATTTGAAAACAACGACCAATCGAATAAAACAGACATTGAATCGGTACTTCTTGGAAAATAGTAGCTAGACATTTATGGAATACAAAGGCATAATTCTTTTGAATCCATTTTGCAAACGTCTGTTTTTTACAGGATCTTCGTACTTTGCCCATATCAAGTGCACCACGAGCGGTGCATCCACTTTCTTTGACCGGCAGACTTTGACAGAATGGCCTTGCAATGCGACTTTGCCTCAAATTGGAGCAGATACCGTAAGAGAGTATCACTGCTGAAACCATAGGAGCGTTGGGTATAAACCCTTTTCCACACCAACTGTTATATTTTTCCACCCAGTCGTGGTATTTGTTTTCAATGAACGTTTGTACATGAGTAAGTGAAATAAAGACGCCCCTTCCCCTTCTTCCAACATTTTACTTGTCTATCAGGTTTTATTCGATAGAACATGATTAAAAGGCTAATAAATTATGATTTCGAATTTTGTACTCCAAAGTAGCAATATTTCGTTGCAATTTATCGTTTCTATACAAAATTTAAGGCTATTATATTGTAAAATTTCTGACTGGGAAAGACAAATGGAACTTACTACCAAAAATATAATTTTAATAAATAGCACAAAAATGAACAAATAAATCTTTAGCGGCCTTTCGTAATTTTGTGCCATGTGCCTTTTAAAATTGAAGTAATATTAGCAAACACGGAAAATTGGTTGATTTGGTTGTTTCAAGGAAGCTTTCCGGATTTTTGAAGAAACTATTAATTCATGTTTTGCTCTTTTACAGACTTTCAATGGCTGACAGGTGACCCAATAATGCTTTGGCTCAATTTTACTGCTTTTCAGAATTTTCAAGATGTTAAAAACATTACTCATATACTCACCACTATCGAAATCGTTACCGAAATGCAGAAACGTACCTTGGATATCGATAGAAATGCAAGCGTCATTCAGGTATCAGCAGGCATAATTGGAAGGTTGGGTGAAGCTCTCAATCGCTCATATGTTCAGGTAAAAATGTACCGGTTTTGCTCTCGGGCTAGGGCCTGCTAAGTGTTTTTTTTTTCAAGTTTACGTGATTCATTCAATCTTTGTAGGTTGTTGATAAAAATGTGTGATGATATTAACTTTAGCCCCTTCTCAGCCACGTTCAGAAAATGTCATAACTAAAAAGAAGTTTAATATTCGCATTGGTCAACGGAATATTTTACTTTAATTCAATATCAGTTGGTGCAACTGGATGTAAAATTTCTGCCACAACTGTGATAATATTGATTAAACATCTAAAAGACTTGCAGTCAATACTATCACTAATCAGTTTGTGCACAGCGTCATCTTGCAGAAATCCATCTCAGGCACCTCAGGCTCCCAAAATACACTTCCACCAAACCGATTCTCCATAATGTATAGTCAACCAATTCAAATTAAGATTTTATTTACCCTTACTCTAACTCAGTGCTTCTCCACCTTTTTGATGTCGCGGCCCACTTTTCGCAGAGACTTTGATTTTGGGCCCACTTCACGAAAAATTTGTTTCAGAACTCATGACTAGGCATACCAATAACTTTTTTCAAAAAATAATTAAGTTATCTCGGAACATTTTTCGGCCCACCTGAAAGAGCTTAGCGGCCCATCGGTTGAGAATCGTTGCTCTAACTGACCTCTGGCAAATCAGAGTAAGTCCTTAATTACAAAGCGTTGGTTTTGGTTAAATAGCATTTTGTCTGTATATCCACCGCTGATGACGGAAACGAATAAAATTCTACCTCACTTATCGTAATAGGCGTAAGGGTATAAAAGATACGCTCAATGCAACTTAACAAGCGCTTTAAACAAGCATACCCATTCCTGTCTTAGCTAGTAAAGATTTTAGAAGCTCAGGGAGTAAAATTGAGAAGCAACCATAACATCAAAAATTTGTTACCTTATCAGGAGTAATTCTATAATTCGTTGCTTTGTTGAGTCAGAAACTTATAAACTGAATACATTTTCCACTTTCAAAAGATGATTTTCATGGTTTTAAATATGCTGATGTAAAACGATGCACATTTAAATTTCATGCACAAAATGCTTTAGTTTAATGGGAAACTGCGCCAAAGGTTTCTTTCTCTTCTCTACATACTCTTAGAATTGAAACTAATAAGGCCACGTGTTGAGTTTGTCAGCTATACAAAGCAAATTTTCGACGGTAGGTCAAGCATTCCCAGTTTCGTTTTTAGGACCAAAGTTATTGAAAAAAAACTGACAAAAACCTTTGTTATTGTTTGCGTTTGGTATAGCGATGTTACAGGTGTCATGAAGAACTTAGTTGTAGAACCTTTATGTTTGCAGCAAAAACATGTTTCATTTTTGGGAGCTTTCAATCACAGAAAAAAAAATTCTTATAATGCATCACATCGGAGTGTTGCACTTGAATGAAGAAATACCATATTGGTGCAACATTTAATTATTCCAACCTCAATAAACCTTGTCCAAGATTTTATTTTGCCAACTGATGTCATAAAACCAAGAGACTTGCTTGCANAGACGATTTGGTTGTTTTTCTGATCCCATTATTTGCATTTTCTTGCGTGCAGGTCGAACCTTCAATTATGAACCAGTTAATACTCTGCGTCCAAAATATACACGACTTGGAAAACAACCAAAGTCAGTGGGTTCTGACCCCTGCTGAGAACTTGGGCATAGTAACTACCCTGGAAGTGTTTGCTGCCCATCTCAACCTTACGGAAGGAAACTCCTATAGATCAGTTACTAGAGCTTTGGAAGTTTTCGTAAGTGGTATTGGTGCATGTTTGCGCGACAGAATGAAAAGCATAAATTTTTGTTGAAAAATCTGTTTGTCACCTTTCATTGTTTTTATTTTTGGAATGTGAACAGTACTTTGTTGAACAAATATAACACAAGATGAAGCACCTGCAGGTAATAATCGCGATCACAATTCTTATGAATGAAGGTACAAAACTAGGTAGAATAAGTTGCGTATATATTTAGTTCCGAAGCGTATGATCTATCAAGCGCAGATTAAGCAACCACCCATTAATGTTGATATCGTCGGTCAAAGTCGCATAAGCGCTCACAGAGCAAGGTCAAACTAAGCAAGTTTGACAGCATTGCTGTGTACTTGTCATATGAAAATGTTTGCTTAGGACGCTTGCAGTTACATACCTTCAAGGAAAGTGAAATGACTCTCCCACCATTTGAAGACAATCAATCCACCGTGGGTTCAAGAACCTTATATTTTGTGTTCACTTGTTCACAAGTGGGCACAAAATATTTAATATCAGCAACTAACAGTCTTGTCCACGGGACATTTTTCTGTCCCAACCCATGGCAATTTGTCACTGTCCCGTCACTTGGGATTCTCACGAAACTAATAATCCGCAATAAATCATATAATGTGTATGTCTAATGTGTAGCGTGTTAAGAGCCATGGTTCACCCCAAAAACTTCCAAACGGGAGGCCCAATGAAAATTGAGGGAACTCTTTTAAAATGTCACGTAAAAAAGGCCCAACAAACTGATTTTGGGGGGCCTCGTATCACTGCGCCATGGCACGGAGCCTATTCAGCACTATTGTGTGAGCATGTTATAATGGCATTNAACTTAAGAAAATTTCTCCTNTGACTTTAACTGTTAAATGCACAGTACCCACTAATTTCACAATGCATCAAACTGTTCAAAATTGGTCAAAATAATTTGTATTTGTTCCATATATCTACAAACTAAACTTTATTTCAAAACATTTGCTTGCATATTGGCGATGCATGTCGTACAATTTGTGGGCCACATATGCCTCCCTAAGTGTTAAGGCAAATATGCACTTTTAACAAGTCAAAATTTTCTTCAAACGTTCTAGGATACAAATGACAAACAGAAAGAAACTTCAACAAACAAAACACTCACAATTAGAATTGTTGGGTTGAGCAGTATTGTTTGTTTTTACATCTGACCCAATACGGGGCGGTGGCACCACCAGCGGCGGCACCCCTTATTGCTCTGAACATGTAAGCTTCTGGAGCTGCGTTGGTTTACATGCATACCAAAAAAGGCATTTTGATGATGTAGAGACAAATACAAAATGAGTGACAAAATCTGTTTATGAGTCATATTCTTTGAATACGTTTTTCCACTTTTTAGGCAGAGATGCACACAACAATTTTCACAAAATATAACAGTTTGGTTTTCCGGCATTTATATATGACTGCAAAGTGACACATCAAGTTTCACAATATATTTCACAGCCTGATTTTAGACTTGAATATGCTATATCAGTAACAGCCTACATCACCTAGTCCCTAGAGTAGCATGCAGCATCAAATAACTTGCAATTATGTGTTCTTTGCTTAGTTTAGTTATTGACGTTTATATATGAATGCAAAGAGGCCTTATATATCCAGCCTTAAGCCCGGCATTTTGTAGCTTAGTAGACCTACCATCCAGTTTTGTGTTTTCTGATACTTGGACTATCACAATGGTTGAAAATGCCTATCCGGACCACTGTCAAGCGAAAATGTAGCCAATCTATGTGCCCCGCTAGAAAACACCCTACAAAGTAAACCCAAAGTAATTGAAAAGTAGCCTGTGCTGCCTAAGTATCTTTCTAGCCATGGATTAATTTTTGGAAATCTCCTGAAGCAATAGTTACCCTAAGCTCAGAGGGACACATGTGTCCCATACATAAAACTTATAAAAACATAATAATACCTGCATAATTTCGAAAATGTCGGTCATAGTACAAAAAAAACATAAAATTAAAAAGCTTGTAATAATTTAAAAAAATATGTTTGTGATATAAAAATAGTGAACGTCTAAAAATGTGAAAATTTTTTATAAAATGTACAAATTCAAATGTCTATTATGTGTATTACAAAAATAATTTGAATAATTAAAACTTAAATACAATCCACACATGGATCAATTATTATTCACAACCATGTTTAGTTAACATACAGTCATGATAATTCCAGACGTTTGCTTATTTAAAATGGGACATATATGTCCTGTATACGTTAAGAGGTAAAATCACTAACGATGAGATATGGGAAATGTTTCACATCCATTGTCCCGTCGCATGGGGTCGGAAATACCCAATGGGATTCCTATTGAAATGGGATTCCTATCCAAAGGTTCAGCTCAAGAATTCCTGGGGAAAACCTGCAACCAGTTGCGCAAAGTTTATCAAAGTTTATCATGCAAGCTCCCACAGGTTCACCTCCAGCGTTTGACGCGAAAATCGCACAGAATCAAGCTACTGCAGTAATCACACCGTAAAAGTTAGAACACAGGTTGGACTACATTTGGCTATTTCCAAGAAGAAAACTCTATTCCTATCTTGATTACTGTTTTCCAAAACGCTGAGAGCAGATTTAACACCCATTTGGTAAGGTTCCTTGCGTCATCGACGCCGACCATGCAAATCGCCAATTCCTCTGCATTCTTTTCAGTAAAAGTTTAGGAGCCATGTCGGTAAGGCTTCCTGCGAAAGATACTGATAAACATAAAATTCGTTTAGTGTAAATGCACCATTTGATATTGGATGTGTGTATAAAATCCACTTTTTGCCGTATGTTGAATCTTTTGAAAGTTGTTTTAAATGAAATATTTCAAAAATCCACTTTGCTACTGCCAAGGCGAGTTAGAGCATGGCTAACGGTGTAGTTTCGTTGAAAGGTCTGAAGCAATATAGTGGACAACATAGTCAGTGGAATCGCCAGAGTCGTGTCATCTGGTGTGTGAAAGAAATTGTAATATATTTTAAAGATGTCTCATTCTTAGATTGCATTGTATAGTTAAAATTCTTAAAAGTGAAACAGCAGTAAATGCTCACCTTCACAAAATACAACTTAACAGAAAAACTCCGTGGGGTACCACTGGACCGCAAAGGAGCAAACCCACAAACTACGTCTTCCACCATGTTCGAAGTATCCTTAATTGACAATCTTCAAATTTTTCAAAGCATTATGGAGTAATACCAGTCTGAGAGGTCCACTTGGCATATTTTACGTTTGCATATTAACATACTCACAATTACTACTTGAAAGTGACAAAGTCGGTTGGCTGGAATCAGCACGAGGAAATTTTCTTAAATCTCAAATCCAAAACTTTTCAATTTTTTTTATCGAAACTACAAGTCTTTCCGCATCTTTGAGGGTTTGAACAATTCTCTAGCTCTATATGTCGTCACGTTATGATTGGATAAAATCATAGTCAATATAGTTGCTTTGCTGTCCTTAAAGGGTTAAGTTAATTTTGTGAAACTCAAGTCAACCTATCTTTCTGCTTCGGAGACGCCAGGACTTCGATAAACAAATTTAATCAGGCTCTAAGTTTTTAACGTGTTTTTATGTTTTTAGCGCCAGTAGAGCCTGATTAAATTTGTTCAAGTCAACCTAGTCAGAAAGGAAATTTATAGAAAGTTGTTTATATTCATGCAGATAACGACAAGGAATCTCCAGAAAAGTTCAAAAGGTGTGTCTTTTCAAACAAGTACGGCTTCACGCTATCTTTGCAATATTGATATCCAGACAAAAGCATTTGTTCCAGCCGGTGCATTGGCTGTTGCCGCTAAGCAGATTAACTCTGAAAATCCAATGATTTTCCATTTGGCGAAAGTTACTGCAAACGTCGCTTTTCTTCTCTTTGGAGATGCTACATTTTTCAGATCTTCCACTCAGCCGAGCACTACTAGAGCCAATGAGGTAAACACATTGACAAACAAAATGACAATGTGGCATATGTATTGCAAAGTGCGTTTAAAATGGTGCAAATGGTATTTTTCATTGTCATTACAATTAGAAGCATCTGAAATGAGATAACCAGATTAATTTTTTTTACAAGTAGTATGCATTAACAGTGAGTTTTAACGTTCAGTTGTACATTTACGGATGGGAGAAAGCAAAATATTTGATAATACTCTTGTACTATCACAACGCACTGGAGACTTGATCGAGGTAAAGACTTACTCCTTCGTTTCATGAACAGGTGGTGCAATGATGGATATTGTAAAAGAAAACATAACGCTAAGTTTTTCACCAGGTACTGTCAGCGCAAATAGGCTACCAGAAATTGAACAACTTGACGGAACCGTTCTTTTACCAACTTCCTTTGCGAACGTCAGCGGTATGTATTAAAGCTGCTGAAAAACACACAATTAAATAAAACGATTGTGCATAAGTTATTTAATGGTACACGCATACCGACACACAACTTCATACTAAATTATCTCATTTTTTTAAGTTCTCTCAATATGTCTTTAAGTCGTTGCGGACCACACAAATGTGGTTAGACCAAAACAAGTACACCTTGAAGAGAAGAATAACCATCAAAGTATATTCTTTCATATTTAAAATCAATCAGTGAAAAATTGTACATATACTGAACACGTTTGATAAAGTTGGTTTGTAGATGAAGTTAACTTGAACAAGGAATGCAGATTACCAAGCTTCACAGACGATCTCGTTTCATATTGAAATAATAGTAACGATGGTTAAGCTCAAAATCGGCTGATCTTCAATTAAATATTTCAGGATGAAAATCAATGGTCTTGCAAATTAGCAATTTTTTTCATTACACTTATTTTCTAGTGTTGAAGATCACTATGATGCTTATTATCAGTTACTATTACTCATTTTCATTCCAACAATGAACTCACCTTTCAATTCTTTTACTGTGCACATAAATTATCATCAGCTGGAAAATGCTGACTAATTGCGGGGTTCAGCAGTGTTTGTGTGACATAACATCTACCTTTTGATTCACCACAAAACACAAAGTTATGTTTACTCACCAGTGTTGCTTTGCATTCATTGCGTTGTTTGACGGAATATGAAAGGCAATGGAACAAAATAATTTCGTTGATTTTCAGGAGCACGTTTTGCACAGATGTAGTTACTGGGACACTATTAATTTAAAGTGGGCATTCGACGGTTGCTTTTTCAACGTGTCCTCCAAACCACCTTCCTGCTACTGCAACCACATGACCAGCTTTGCTTTGCTTGTGGT
>JGI24158J21664_10009753_pt1 | contig 12820 bp, 10 predicted proteins | sample Ectturendosymbi3_FD_21664 | JGI IMG/M metagenome (IMG submission 21664) | reverse complement strand
TGAGCGTAGAGAGTTGCACGTGTTAAATATTGAACACCGGGTGCACAGCTTGAAGCGGTTAAACAAAGGTTAAAGCATTTGGTCGCTGCGCGCCGTTACAGTGGTCATGAAAGACATTTTTATTGCGATGTTAAGTACAATTGTTGCAGCTGACTGCATCGCATTGAACTACTGAGGCAAGCACAAGAGAAAGCTGGCAATTGGGGCCATTAAACTAGGGGGAAAGCAACCAGCAGCAACAGAGCTTCTTTGACAAGTTCACTCTGCTGATACTAGGTTGGACTATTATTATGTAGGGAGTATGAATTACGATCTTTCCTTTGTGGTGACTACTAATACTATCACAGTGACTTGTTACTCATGGTCACCATCTAGCAGTGACCATTTATTTATATGTGGCACCATCTCTAGGCCGCCACACAATCAAATAAGAAACCTATGTGTTGGTCATGATTGTGTCATCAATACCAGGTAAAAAAACTATGCTCCTTATTGTTTCAGTAGATTTGCTTCAGGCGTGCTATGCTTGTCAATATTGTAATCTCAAATTTTTTCTTGTATAAACTTGCAACCACCTTGGTTGAAAATTTTTCACCCTTATGAAACTTTATGTTGCATGATTTGACTCCTGAAAAGTGTTTCCGTTTTAGGTTATTCAAACCAAATCAAATCAGGTTTATTTTGCAAGTATTTAATTTGTTTTTGCAGGTTTTTTTTAAGGAAAATGTTAGGAACCTGGTTTGGATTTGTAGGGACCCGATTTCTCTGATTCTAGGGGCGCGATTTTTTCTGATTTTAGGGACCCGATCATAATTTTCTCTGGTTCTAGGGACCCGAATCCGGTCCCTAAAATGCCTTAAAAAACCCTGGTTTTTGTGATATGGTTTGTAGTTCATTGTTTGAGTTTAGTTATTTTCAGTTTATGTCTGTTTTTTTAAAGATGCTTTCTATCACATATCGGTTGCGTTTCCTGTCAAAGTCTATTTCTGTTTTCAGTAATGTACATGCAATTTTGCAATTATGTGATTAGAGTCCAGTTCTGGTGCAAAGGATTAAGGAAAGACAGAAGTTTAAAGGCTAGGAATTTGTGTGCTAGTCAGAGCCAGTTGAGTTGAGAAAAGATTTATATTTTAGTTTGAGGTACTACCTACTGAGTACTAAGTTTTTTTTTGTTCTGATAAAAAGAGAGTAAAAAACGAAATGAGGCGAAATGCAAAACACAGTAAACTTATACAGACCATGATGGAGTACTGCCATTCCCATTGTGTGTGTGTGTTCCACCAGGCACATTTAACACAAGATATAGCACCCCCAAATGAGGTTGAACAGCCAGAGGTAAAGACAGATTGCAAAAAGGTTTAACAGTAAACAGTAGTACAGTAGTGTTGGATACATGAAAAACAAACAAAATGAGGTTAGTCAGGATGGCTGAAAAGGGGAGGAAACAATACTGCTCAAAGAGGCTTTACAGAAAGCATAAAAAAACATAGGCCTCCATACAATAGAGCTCACAGAAAACGCAGACATTTGGAAGGCGATGGCTATTCATTGAAGAGAGGCAAGTGACGGGCAAGAACTCTGGTTAATGCACTGGAGATGGCTAAAATCAGATCAAACTTGCACACAGGCCAATATGCTGGCAGTGTTCCCTCTGACCACACCCAGAGACAGGCGCTGGTGGAGCCACTGCTGCTCCCTGGGGTTGCCTGAAATGTCAACGAGTTTCTTTGCAAGACAGCTCAAGAAGGGGGCAGTGGACTTGCCATACACACCAGTGGTTTCAATTGCAACTGGTTGAAAATAGTAATTGTCAAGAAGGTCATTGTATTTCTGGCATTTGTCGGTCTCAGCATCAGTTTGAGTTGCTACACTGCCTGGTATAGTGGAACTGACTATGTAGTGACTTTCTGCAAAGGTACCTATAACGGTCGCATCCCATGCAAGACTCCTGGCAGTCCTGCCCCTGTACCAAGGGTTCAGGGTCAAACCATTGAGCCTTCTGCTATCCCTCGTTAAGCCAATGGGCTCCAGGACAGAGGGGCGACCAATGCAGGTCAATGACCATTTGAGGATAGAGTTGATGGCTGAATGTGTGGGGAAGCGGCCCGCATTCTTAATGCACGAGAGGCCATGAAGCTCCAGCCTGTCAACAAACTTATCACAGCGGCATTCTGTGCTTTCGAAAATATTGGCACCAGTTCGGAGAGCAATTGCAATTCGAAGCTTATCAGGTCTCAGCAGGTTTCCGATGATAGCAATTGGGAAGGCTTCTGACCAGGCAGCAGTGTGGTTTTTCTGTGCAGTGAGTAGCTGACAGTGGTTCCAAGTGCTTGGGGTGTCGAGCAGGACAGCGAGTGAATCTCTACAAGCGAGGTCATCCCAAGCCGATTGTGTTTCCTTTCGTTGTGGGGATAAATCATAAAGTGCGGACCAGGCGTCAGTTGCGTTGATTACTTCCCTATGAGGCAACGTGAGAGGGAAGCAACCTGTTGACAAGGCCCTGGCAGGCAAAGGACAATGATAGGAAACATGGCAAAGACAAGTCTGCGGCAGAACGGTGGCCAAGGCCTCCATGTCAGATTGGCAGGGATGCTTGTGACCAACTGTCTTTTCCAAAAGTCACATTGCTTATTTTTTCCTTGTTTATTTTTATTGCGGTGTTGAACGCCTTAAGTTCCTCTTTGCAATTGAAGTATGGGGCACTACGCAACAAATATGTGAGTTTAGGGATTGAGAGGCAGTTTTTTAAGGTGAAGAATGCTTGATGCGGTTCAGTTAGCTCAAGGTTTTCAGTAATGCTGTCAAGCACTTTGGTTTTTGCCTTTAAGTGTAGTGGGGCGGATTGCTGGTGCAGGGGAGACCCTAATACTAACAATGAATGGGGTCAGGTATAGAGAGGGATGGGAATTGGTCTTGAAAGAGCTTGCTTGTTTGGGACATGTTGATGTCTGTGTGATTGATGAGGAGTAGCTCACAATTAGAATTATTAATCTCTAGGCCAATCGCGGATAAACCATCTCTAATCATACTAGCAGTGGTGAGCACCGTCTGTGGTTCTCCACCAATACATCCATCATCAAGGTACCAGATGTTTAGGTCAGCTTTGATCGTGGATGTTACTTCATGGATGACAAGGGCAAAGAGGGCTGGGCCAAGGGGGTCGCCTTGTTGCACACCGGTGGCCAAATCTAGACTGAAGTTTCCGTGAAAGAGGGATGTTTTTGAAGAATAACAGTCCCATATAAAGGGGTAGATTTCTGGGAGGTGTTTTTGAGCTTCTTGAAGAACGGTGTCTCGGCGTATGCTGTTGAAGGCATTTTTAACATCAAGTTTAAGGATAACTTTTTCATTGTGAGGTTGGTCCATGAAGTAACAGGTGCCTTGGACTGCAGCATCACACTCCAAGGGCGTGCCTACCCCTACTTGGGAGGGCAGGAAGAGCTCACGGAGCCTTGGGATGAAGGGTCTCAAGCAGACTTTGGCGACCAGACGTCGATAGGTGCATCCTACAGCAATGGGTCTGAGGTCTCTGCCCGCCATAGAGGAAAGGCCTGAGGTCAGTTGGTGGATGACCATATGCTAGGTAGTTGACTAGTTTCGTTAAGCTAGTGAGGAGAGAAGTGCTGGCATCGCCTGCAGTGATGGGGATGCAGTCTTTGAGATGTTGTGGCCATAGGCCCTCTGGGCCTGCCCCTGAACCATGTGGGAAGGAAGAGATTGCAGCATGTATGTGGGCTGTACTGAAGCAAATTGGTGGGGTGTTCGCATCTGGGGGTGGGGGATGGGGATAGCTTAAGGTCATCAGGGGCTTGGGGGTGTTTCTATTGAAGGGTGTTGAGAGATTCTTCATTGGGGTTAACAAATGAGCTATTACCAGATAAAGTTTGAAGGGCGCCTTTGATATTGAAGTCAAGATAGTTTCTGGTTTACCAGTCTTTTCATGTTTTTGGCTGGGTCATTGTGGGGTTTGCTTGGTGGTGGGGTTGCTTGTCTTGAAGAAGCTTCAGGGACAGGCAGGCCATCTGATTCAAGGTATGCGTTTAATTCTTGATATGATGGAAGAGGTCAAGAAAACCCCTTGTGATCAGGGGCCTGATGAGAGGACTGAGAGGGGGAAACATACCAGACAATGCCAATCAAGTGGTGAGCTTGAAGAAATGGCTTTGTTAGTGAGTTTGCTAAGTCTTGCGGCAAAAGAAGGGTGTGCGACCTTGGGGATGCGGTGGATAGGGTGGTCCACTGATCTTAGGGATTGAATATAAGTGCCAAAGGAAATGGGGTCAATCAGAGGGGTGCTCATAGTTGTTTTTTTTCAGGGATGTGGTGGGTTGAGGACGGGGTCGCAGGTGTTGCAGTACCAACGAGGAAGTGCTTTAGCATGTTTTCTTGTAATTTTCACGCAAGAGAGGTGGAAGGACCAATTACACTGTAAACATTGGATTGTCTTCTTCCTCCTTGAGCCTGTTTGGCTATGACAGTGGTAACATTGGGTTTGGTCTTGAGAGCTACTAGCCTGTTGCTTGTCTATTGACAAGCGTTGGCTACAGTAAAAGGGTACAGATTCAAACTCAACGCCATCATCACCGGCAGACATCCCAGCACAACAGTGTGGGAGCCATTGCTCACAGGAACTGCATTCAATTACTGCTGTTTCTTTGGGTTTATCACATGAACTGTATTTGCTATTTTGTCCAGGCATTGCAAAGTATGAAGCAGATCGTTCATAATTTCACAAGATCAGTAGGGTCCACTACTGGTGTCGTTGCATCCATAATGGTGACACCGGTGTTTAAACAAATAGCTTATTTGTACTACACACCATGCACTTCAGCACTTAGAAAACCTTATTCAACTAGAAAGCCTAAGGTATCTCTGAAACTTATTCAAATAGAATACTAAGTTAAAAATATAAAATAAATAAAATGATAAAATAATACAAAAAATAAAAGTAGTAAATAATTAAAAAAAATAGAATTATTCAAATAGAATAATGAGTGCTAAGTTCTTATTAATATTACTTGATAATTTTTTTTGTTCACTGGCAAAATGTTGCTGAAACAAGCATTTTGGGCTGAAATATGTTTACAGAGAGATGCCATAGGAGTAAACATGTGCAAAGAGCTGGCTGATTTTGCTCAATGCATCTTGTGCATAGTACTGTACTTTACTGTAGAAAAAGAATTAGCATTAAGCCAGATAAACGTTGTAGAGTCAAAGTTGAGAAAAAGAATGAGTGCAGAACTGTTTAATACAATTTGGACTATCTGGGCTGGAGTGAAAGACAAATATGCTATGATCATGAGATTCCAAAAACTGAGATAAGTCTTTTTTGTACTAGTGTGTTACATGGTGAAAACAATACCACTGAAAATTGTGTTGCTGTAGATGAACTGAGACTTGTTTTGTAGAATAAGCATCTAATTTGCATAGTTTGCTTTTATTATGTTGATATTTTTTTTCAAATTGTTGTAGTTATAATGTGTTTTTTTCTGCATCAGTTTGGTTGATTCTGGTCATTTTTATGTTCATCTTTTAAGGAAACGAAGATGGTAACACTGCCTGAAAAGCTACGGTGATCATTTGGGTACAGGTACAGTCCATATTAAAAACACTATATAGTTCAGATTAAAAACACTATGGTCCAGGTTAAAAAACAGTGTAGTCTGGTTTAAATTAAAACAGTATGGTTCAGATTAAAAACATTGCATAGACCAAATTAAAAACATTTACAGTTTATATTAAAAACAATACAGTCCAAATTAAAGACAGTAGTTCCAACCAGGGTTGCAGAGTTGGAGGTTTTTGGGTGGAGTCGGATTTCTAACAACAGTGGGAGTCAGAGTCGGATTTTTATGTCCCACTCTGACTCCAGATGACCAATTGGATCATTTTTTACATTACACTCCTAAATTGGGAATTCCTGTTGAAATGGTACAATTTCTTTTGAAACTCTTGTTGATGAAACAGGTTCCTTGCTGTCCACCACAATTTCCATATATTTTAACAGCCATATTTTCATTCCTTTTATGTTAAGGAATCAAGAGTCGGACATTTTGGAAAGGTCAGATATTTTACCTCCGACTCCGCAACCCTGGTTCCAACTGAAAATAGTGTAGTTCAAATTAAAAACAGTACAGTTCAGTTCAGATTAAAAACAGTATAGTCAAGACGGAATAACAGTCTGGTCCAAATTGATACTCAGTACAGTCCAGATTAAAAACAATGGGTTGGCCTTATGATATTTAGTAAATGTGGTAGTTATACAAGATGTTGATGCTTCAATATGCTATGTGGCTGTTTAATTATTGCCATGTTACTAGTATAAATGGCAAGTGGTTAGTAGTTGCCAATACATTGGCTGGTCAACTATTGCTTCATGCTACCTTCCTTTTTATTCTGTGTTTCAGCTAGTAGTTGATTTGATACCTTTTGGTAATCATAACCTGAGTTTTTTGCAGAATGTGGAATTTTTTCATTTCTGTGGATATCTGAATCCACAGGTCATAAAAGTTCATTGTCCTTATGAAGTGGATTGGTTTTAATTAAAGGTCTATTAAAGGTAATCTATTGCAGTGTTACTGCTATTTTCTATGTAGATGTTCATTTTCTTACTCTGTTTTTTATTTTTAGAAAACAATGGCTTCAGCAGATGTTTGGCATTTGTCTGATCAAGATGAAGATGATGAATATGATGCAAGGAGAAGTGAAGAGATGATGCTGACTCCTTTTCATGAGAATGACCGTACTCAACTGTTGAACTACACTGTTGAACACAGGTGCGCTGTGTTTTGTATCAAAAGTGTGATTTAAAGCAGTTATGGCTACACTGAGAAAAGAAGATGTACTGTATTTCCTTTTGGAGTCAGTGGAGAAAAGTTTTGAATTTTGTGTTTTGAGTGTAGTACAAATCATGGGTTCACACTGACAATTGTGTGTTGCCTTTTTGATATTTCAGCAAAACAAGATAATCTTTTAATATCAGTGAGTGTCTTTTCACCTCAGAAAGTAAGTGTGTGTCACACGTTTGTTGCTGAGTAGCATTTTCTTGTGTTCATTAATGAGCAGAGGGGATCTTTTTCAAAAACAGTGGTCTTGACTTCACCATCTTTTTGAAATTCAAGAATGTCCTGTTTCATTTCACTTGATGCAGTCACACTTCAGACTCATATCAGGTTCAAACCTTTGCTGCTTTTGTTTTACTATGCTGAGGTTGTTTACTAACTTTTTAATGTCCTGTGGCTGGCTTACTTGGTTATTTCTGAAAATTCAAACCTGTATGGCCTTTAATTTGATGAAATCCGATATCAGCATGCAAAGTGACTGCAGACACTTCTTATCAGTCACTGGCTGAAGAATAAATCAAATTTTGTGCCTGTGGCACCTTTACTGCTCAGTTGGTTGTGAATCCTCAGGAATATCTCAACACCCAGTTGCATTATGCTTGAGCAAAGCGCTGGTGTGCTGTCCCCCCCTTTTTTTGCTGGTTAAGATGAAAAGTTGTGATCAGAAAATTAGCATTCTGCATGTAATTGGCATCTATTCTTCATTTCGATGCCTGTTTCTCCTCTGGGGAGGGTCGCAGGAGCAGCCGCCCCTGGGGGACTTGAAATACCTTATGTTCAAGAGCAATCTCATGTAGTTCTGTTAGCTCCACACCAACCAAAATGGACCAAGCACGATCAGAGATGTAGTCATTTCTACTTTTTCCTTGGACGATGTCTGGGCTGCTTTCCATGGGTTGCAGCGAGCAGGGTTTGTGTCACCAATTCTTTCATGGGAAACTTTGGACACATGGTCGAACCAACGTAGCTGGGATCTCTCGATTCGGAGGAGAAGTAGTTCGACACTCAGGGCTCTGCGAATTTCACAGCTGCGCACTTTGCCGCGAAGTGTCACGTCGTGAACTCATCGCAAAAATCCTATCTCTGCCGCTTGGACTTGGGATAGTGTTCTTTCAGTCATTACTCAAGATCCATGACCATAGGAGAGGATCGGAACAAAAAAAAAACGATTTAAAATCTAACAGCTTTGCGGCGTTTGAAAGCTCCCATTGTGTGAACTCCAGTAATCGGCGACCGTCAACACCATATTCCCGTAACACTCAAAAGGATCGCCGATTCGCAAAGCATCACTAATTTCTTCCACGAATTCCGTATTTCATTAGGTTTGATTCTCCTGTGCAGCATTGTTTTAACTTTAACTGGCTGAGGTGGTGTGCAAGAAACCCATTCCTACACATTCCATTCTCGCTTAAATGACAAAACATACATTTCTACACTCGCATAGAACCCTTTTTCCTTTTGTTATTTCATGTTTGTGATGCTTTTGACTCGTTAATTGGTTGACTGCTTAGAAGAGGGGTCGGCAACCTTTTGGTAATTGTGCGCCGACTTGAAGGTTTGAAATCATTCAGTGTGCCAACAACATTCGTATTTTTATACAAGTCAAGGTCAGTATACCTTCTGTGTGAATCATAACAAAATCGATATGTGAAACATGGAGCTTCTGCGTGCCATTAGAAGTTGCTTGGCGTGCCAAGTGCGGCACGCGTGCCGTAGGTCGCCGACCCCTGGCTTAGATTGATACAAGCGAAGAAATAAAGCTATGCGGAATCGGTAGGAACACTTCTTTATTAGAAAATTTCTCAGGGCAGAGGTGGGCAAACATTTTCTATGGAGAGCCGCGTTGACAACTTAATTACTACCAGAGGCTGCATCTATAAATGAACGTTTATCTATAATCGATTTAAAAAAGTTAACAACATCATTTTGCATTAGCTAGCACAAAATGCAGGTAACAATGCTGAATGCCGATTCAGTAAAAATGCGGTTTCGAATGAATCGTGTGGAACAAAATCTCGAGAATTCTAATCTGATCGATAAAATTACTTCAACATAGACTTGAAACATGTAACTACAGTACATATGTGTGTGTGGCTGCCCTGGGGGCCTCACAAAATGCCCTCGCGGGTGGTTTGCCCACACCCTTGCCACACCCCTGCCACACCCCTGCCTCAGGGGAACACAGAAAGCAAATCCTGACAGTCAAAAGGGGTCTATCGAATCCTTTCCACTGTGCATCATGTTACCAGTTATTCTGGTTGGTTTTACAGACGAGTTGATTTTGTGACTTCCCGGACACTTCCGCAGTTTTTCTGTTAAATCACGCATTGTCATGAGGCGAGTGGAAACTCCGTTAACTCACGCATTGTCATGAGGCGAGTGGAAGCTGCAACAGGGTTCTAGAGGCAAGGGAACAGAGATATTCTGACAGTCTTTGCAACCCCTCGCTTGAATGCGCAATGCACCACGGACGGGATGTGCGCTAAGAATAGCATCTCAATGTAAGTGGCGTGAAAAAGCAATAATAGAGTGATCTCCATTGTTGCTTGCTGCTACAGTGCGAAGCTTTGGGCGCTTGCCGTTCGGGCTTTCCTACTGCAACACAACGAAGCCCGTGCAGCGTCTAGGTTTTGATCCATCGCGATACCCAGACGAAAAGAAAGTGCAGTGGTCTTGGATGGAAACGTTGCCATTGAGCAAGGTTCCACTGAGTTAGTTTCACTCGGTGAAACCTGATGTCAGTACCAAGACGGTGTTGTTCCAAGTCAGTTAGGGCTGATTTTATCGGTGAATGGTAGTCGCATTAAGCAGTTATTGTGTATGCTTAGAGAACGAACATTCCAACAGGCAATGCTTGGAGAGCAAAGGCAAATCACGACCTGGATACGCCCTCATCCTTGAACGTAAGGCCAGTGGCCCCCGCAGGAGCGTGGGGTCTGCCAGTTGCTGTGTTTACTTTTGTTGTAAGGCCAGAGTAATGCAAGTATGTCGAGTTTCAAAAGGTCTGAAAGAACGTCAGCAAATTGTTTTAAAAATGCGTATACTTTGACGCGTTGCCATTCAAAAAAAGTTGATCCCCCAGACTGATTTTTTTGTAATTTTTAATTTTTACCATTTCGTAATTTCGTAACTATCTCGAGATGCGATTGTTAATTTTCCAGTCTGTTGGCCGCAGTATTGTTGTGTTTAATTTTGTTGTGAGGCTACATTAATGCAAGTGTGTCTAGTTTAAAACGGTCCGTAAGAGCGTCAGCAAATTGTTTGAAAACTGGTTTATTTTGACGCATTTCCATGTAAAGAAAGTTGACCGATCAGACTGATTTTTTGTGGTAATTTTTAATTTTTAACATTTCGTAATTTTTCTCTAGATGCGATTGTTAAATTCCGGTCATTACTTTTATCACTAATCTTCAAGTGTCAGCCAGTGGCTCGATTAAATTACTTACCACTTAAATTACTTTCGCGTTTTTCCGGGTGTTTTTTCAGCTAGTATAGACATCCACGACATCCAGATTCACTATCATTTCTTAATTTTTTTTCTGAGTGTTGGCTAGTGGCCCCCCACGTCGTCCAGTGGGTCCCCTTCAGCTAAATTTTGTCCCCCATGGCTTAAACCTCGAGTTAAGCCATTGTCCAAATCGTATTATCGTCGGCACCTCCGCTCCTTCAGCAGCTTCTTTTGACGGTGGTGGTTGCTTCACGTTTTGAAACAAAGTTGTGTCAACAATCAACATCTGTGAAATAGCGTAACGTCTTTCTCTTTCATGCATTTCAGAACGAGTTCTACCGCCCTTAGCAAACATCAGCGTCACGTACGTTTGAGCCGTTGCGCTTTCTTGAGTTCAGTGAAAGCAATGGACTCCGAAGACTTGCTATGTTTGCCTTCTAGCGAAAAGAGCAGTCATAGGTTGGGATATTTCAGGATTGGTTTCTTTGTTTTGACGAAGGCTCCGTTGCCAAAGCAGGAATCTAAAACTTTGCTCCCTGTCGTTCTGCTTGAAGATGATGAAGGAAAAAGGATTTTTATTAGTTGTAGCCTCAGGTGGCGTTGTGTGTATGGAATTAATAAGCAGTGCTAAACGTTTGAAAAACAGAAAAAGCAGAACAAAATTATAACGACGGTTAGCAAATTGAAACGCAGTGCTATTCAAGACGATTTCAGGAGTTCTGAGCCGTTGGCATACAAGGTGCTGTGCAGTTAACGTCCTAAAATTTATTGGCAGCACGCAAGCTTTTTTTTTTTTTTATATGTGCACTGCGTTTGTTCCTAATTTTTGACGGTAACGTGAGGCATGCGTATGCCCGAGCTATGACGATTTTCACGTGGCGTGATAGCTGCTGAAACATTCAGTTCCTGTAGGAAATGCACGTAGTTCCCTAATGTGGAACAGTTCTTTTTAACATCTGTTTCGGGTCAGAAGGCACTGGGTTGCTGGAATTAGTTTTGCTCGTAGGCGTCTGTCGGTTCGTTAGATCATGGCTGTTAGAAACAGATTTTTCAGGTGAGCCAGTCGTTATTGTTGCTTCGAGTCGACCGAGTAAGTTTGAGGCATGGTGGCCAGATAACATGTTTCTCTTCTGTTAAGTGTGCATGGTTGTAGCTGCTATTAACGTGTTGTTGTTAATTGTTCACACTGGTTCTGACCATCGCACAATCACATTGATTTTCAGGTCGCGATCTTGATGATGCGGTTGTCCGTAGACACAGTTTCGATGCAATATTTTGTTTAGAGCTGTGAATTACAACTGGTTGTGTACTTACTGCATCAGGGCAACTGGTGCAGTCATAGGTTTAGGGGCAGGCAAATTTTTGGGGGTGCGAAGAATTTTTGCCCAAATATCCGCAAACTTGCCCGAAAAAGATCCAAAGATAATGACCTCCAAAAAAAGAAACGACTGCATTTCACTGGGCGCAAGGCAGTTCAAGCATCATTTTTGCTCAAATTGCACCCAAGCCTGCCCAAATTTATCCTAACTTGAAACATGATCTCCCGAAAACAACTAAATGAAAACAGGATCTCCAAAAAATGAATAAAGAAAAGTCTTCACTTTCATTGCCATTTTTGCAAAATAAACGCACATACAGCGATTTTGCGAAGGTTTGCACATGTTTTGCCAAAATTTCTTCACATTTTGTCGGGATTTTCACCAATTCAAAACTTTTGGGGGTGCGGATGCACCCCCCCTCCTACACCAGTGGACACAGCCTTTAGACGTATACGTAGTTGTGTTCCGTACTTCAGTAAATCGTGGGACGCTCAATTGCCTGTTTAATCTGTTCAGATTGAGAGCTGTCACCAATCAAGGAACTGGATCACACCGTACAATGCAAGTTTTTAGTTATGTGCAATTATTTTCAGAAATCCACGCCAAAATGTGGCTCACTCCTCCGCTTATCATCATGCGAGAGATGAAAAAAAGTACAAATACTCTCTCGTTTCCATTCTTGTGGTCGGAGTGGTTCTGCTGATGATGATCAACATTGGCCTGGGCTTGCGAAAATGCGATAGTGAGTTAAAATTCTACTTCATCTATTGTGAAATGTAATGTGATGGTATAGACCAGAGGTTCCCAACCTGGGGTACATGTACCCCTAGGGGTACATTTGCCTATCCGAAGGGGTACATTTGAGGTTAGCAATAGAAGAGAAATGTATATTTACATATCTTTTATTTCCAGATGTTCATACATATATCAGCAAATATTACTTTGAAAAGCAGTTATATGCTTATTTTTAAATATATCTGCGATAAATCATGACAAAAAATTTTGTCATAAGAAATTTTAGGGGTACATGTTCATCCGTCGAAATGCTGAAGGGGTACATGGCAAGAGAAAGGTTGGGAACTCCTGGTATAGACGATAAGGTTTTACGACAATAGTAGTTGGGTGGTTCAAATACCGTTACAAAGGCTCGATTTTGACAAACGTATATTCTTCCGGAGATTCGGAAAAGCTGTTTTCAGAAGCTGCCAATC
>JGI24158J21664_10009752_pt1 | contig 12820 bp, 9 predicted proteins | sample Ectturendosymbi3_FD_21664 | JGI IMG/M metagenome (IMG submission 21664) | reverse complement strand
CCTCTCCGGTGGTGTTGCGTTGATTGTGTGATTCACCACGAACGGGATGTGCGTGAAGAATAACACCATTATATATGTAGCGCGAGCAAGCAATAGTAAGAAAGATTGCGACGTGGAATCTCTGCCGATATTAACGTGTGAACGATTGAACATGATGACTAGCGTACGCGAAGAGAGATGACGGCGTGCGATCTCTATTGTTGCTTGCTGCCACGGTGCGAAGCTTTGCGCACATGCCGCTCGGGATTTCCGATCGCAACAAAGGTAACGGTAATATAAACTTCTTGAAAGGCAGTCGCTGGTTTGCGGTCAATGCCTGGGGACCTTTTTTATTGCTTATGGCCAGAACAAAAAATAGCTGTTTGGAAAACTGCATTTGTGTCCTAACATGTGAACAGACCAGTACCAAGTGAACAAGTGTTTTGCACTGGTGCATGTTTTGCCTGTTGTCCTTTTGGCGATTCCTTGATTACCTCTCTCATGTGTTCGTTCTAACGTGCACATATTTGCATTAACAAACATGCAATGATGTGTTTAAAATCTTTTTGTTCAAAGAAATAGTATGACTTCTAGCACGAAAATCACCTTTGACTTTTTAAAAATAGCTTAAAACTTCTGAATTCGTATCTTTTGCACTCATAATGAGTAGTGATAAATCACGAAGTAAAGCACAATTTAACCTGCGGAGCTTAGGAGAAACTAAGACTAGTTACCGTGCTGAATACATACAATTTGTTTCCACGGATGAAAATTTCAAGAAAAGCTGAAAACGTAAAATCCAAACTTCATTTGATTTCTTTATATTGCTTGTTCACTCTCCTGAAAATGTACTGGTATGCAAAATAATGCTAACTTTCATGTTATGCTGCTGCTTGTAAACGTAAAGGTTTCTAGTGAATTTTGCCAGTAATCTGGTGAACCTTGCTAGTGAGCCTAATGGTTTCTAATAAAAATTCCTATTTTGCAATGGCGTGCCGTGCATTTCACGCTTAAATCTACAATGGTATCATATCTTATTCATACTCGCTGCTAACAGCATGATTACACAGCTACAAAAGCTATGGATATCATGTTATATACCTACTCAGAATAGCTCAGTTCTTTTTAGATCGCTACACTACTACAGACCCGATTTGATCATTGTGGCCAGTAAGTGAGATGTGGCAGTTAACGTTTTTTTTACTTCTACAACAGTGGTTCTCAACCATTTCGCTAAAGAGAGCCAAATCCAGACCTAAAATTTTGTTAGAGAGCCGCACTAAAAAATTTACGCAAGTCAGTTGACACGTTTTTTTATTGCACTAACGAAGTTGTTACGCAAACTATTAGAGGCGTTACTGAAAGATTGCTCAGAGCCGCACAAAGGATGCTTGGGAACTGCATGCGGCTCTTAGAAGAGTGTTTGAGAACCATTGTTCCGTTGCTAGCTACAATGCAACAACCTTATCGAATATTAAACCATGTCTACGTCAAAGGCTTGCAGATCCATTGATGCTGTCTAGTGTCGTGACTCGTAACTACCTCCAGCTCTGGTCTGTTTTAAACTGAGCTCCGGCTCCTGATTTTTAATTTGTGCTCCGGGTCCGGCTCCTGCTCCGCAGCCGTGTTTGGAATCATACTTTCAACTGAAACTTCATTGTGCAACACTTTGTTTGCTTATCAGATTTTAAAATCCCATAAAACGTTGATTCCTAATTTGTCAAGTTAATATGGTATATGGAAGTGTTCTGATTTAACTTACGTGGTTTACCATTAAAATAGACTTCTTGTTTGTTTGTTTGCTGCTTTAACAGCCAGTTGAAAACTGTATTTTTGAATCTTTTAAGCACACACAAAGATACAGAAAATGTTTTACCTTTTTTTGATGAAATAGAGCTACTGTTGAAATAAATGTGTTGGAAACACTTGCGCTCCCCAAAACAACCGTCGTTTAGACGTTTTGATATAATTGTGCTTGGTGAAAAATATTTGTGACTTGGAAGTGTTGCGAGTACTTCGCCTCACAGCATGTATATCCAAGAAAAAGAAACAGAGAGTGAAAGCGAAGATCGACACAAAACTATTAAGTTTGACCAAGACTCTGATACCATAACCGACCTGAGTTATCCAATGGAACAGATGTGCTAATTCAAAATAAGACGAATCCATTGGACTATTGAACGATGCATGATGAAGTTATGTAACTGTATATTCTATGTTACAGCAAAGTAAACGAAAAACAAATATTTTGTGTAAAAATTTTTGTTAACTGTATAATGTTTACCGCAACAATGATATTTATTACGTATGGTGCAAAGACTCGATTTACCGATAAATGCGAGAACTACAGTTTTTACAGCGATAGAATGGCTGAAAGAACTAACCGAACTACAGAACGGTAACAATAAACTAACCAGTTCCATAGCAATTAAAATGGAACAACAAGATATGAAAGCATGACCAAGATACTGTTAAGATGGGCTTGCGAGAAGAAAGGAAAGAAAAGCAGTATTCAAATTAGAACCTATGACACAACAAAGAACAAAACTTATTATATTGGAATAAGGCATAACCAAAGAGGGGTCATCCTTGACCATGCACACGCAGCACCTTATAATGCATCGCAAGCTTTACATCTGTGGAAACCAACTGACTTTTATCAAACTCTAACGCAAAAAGACGCATGGAACAGTACAGCGAGAGTTGACGAGATGTACGAAGCAACCACTAAGGAACAACTAATACCTTCCGAAATGGAAGAAAGAGAACACTGTGACGAAGCCTTCGCAAGGTTCTTGCAATACGAAACACTATAAAAAGACATGACGTATAGCAGCAAGAGCTGGAGAAGGCAGTATGCAAAAGCAGCTGAATAAAAAAAAACTAAGAAGTGTCAACCACAGCAGAGAAAAGACACCGTGTGTTTCTAAACACTGAAACACGACTGCTTTCATACAATAACCATTTACAGACAATATTCTGATGTTGAAAATATGACAAAAATTATAACATGAATATTTTAGCTCTGCAAAGCAATTTGTGTTTAACGGAGAAATATCCTGAGCAACTACTATGCAACACGAAAACTCTTGAATATTGATACAGAACTCGCACAGAATAATGATTAATACAAGATTTCCAATTATGTACAAAAGTTTATGAGAAATCGTATAAGCAATAATAGCGAGAATAAAAACTTCTTAAAACGGAAATGCAAGAGTCACGTGACACGCGTTTCTCATCAGCACATGTTTTAATGAAACGGTGAAATGCAATGTGTTATCACATGAACAGAATATAGTTTTTGAAACCATTTAACGTAGAAAAATTTTGTACGCTATCTTGATATTGCATTTTTATGTGATTATGATGCGTCGCTAATGCTCTGGTAACGCCAGCAAGAAAAGGATTCATCGTTCATAGTTCAAAACTTGTTCAGTTACTATGTGTAGCTGCAACATGTTTCAAAATCCAGGTTTGGCGGAAGCCCACAAAAGTATATAACCTGCGGTGATAAAGATCGAAATTTAATCGTGTGTCCCACCCACACCACGGGGCGGTCATTACTACGGTGAGACAGCGCTTGGGATCCTAACAGGAACTGAAGAAGTTCCAGTGACCATTATTTTGATTTTCTGTCACAATTTTGAAGTTGTGCTCACGCACGGTTGAGGGGGCATTTACAAATTGTCGTGCACCGTCTTCAGTGGCTCTTAAGTGAGTTCAACCAGGGAACGCTCCGACATCGTGTTGTATCGGAGTTCAACCAGGGAACGCTCCGACATCGTGTTGCAGACCAGCACGGACCTATTAAAAGCTTAATTGCTTTTCAAATCCCCTTACTTAGAATAGCATTGCAAGTCATCTGCGACTTGTAGTCTCGACCTACGCAGTGCGGATCCTGCGAAGAAAGCCCAAACTGTACAAAAAAGAGACCCTCACATAAAAATACAAACTCAATTGCGGAAAACATTTGGGCAAAGTACGTCAAGGTAAATAGAACGTTAGAAATCTTTTTCATGCTGAAATATGATTTGGTAGTTAGCAGAACGATTATTGCGTTAGTTAAGGAGATTCTATTGACTACGAAATGCAACTTCGTTATTTGTGTAAGAAGGTGCATCTACTTAAGTGACGTTTTATGTTCGCGTGTGATGAAATTTAATATAAGCGCCTTTATTTCGTTAAATGAAGTGAAGGATATCATCGACTGGCAACGCTAAGTTGATATTTGTTGTTCACTGCTTGCGTTGCTTGCTTCTTCAGAGAAAGTAACCTCACCGACTTGAGTTAATGAATAAAGTTAAATCCCTAGTAGTGGGACATACCCCGAGGTAACATATGACGACAAGGCAAAAATTGTTAGCTACTTTTTATCAGCACCACCAGGCAGTGTTGGTGAAAGAAGTGAAGGCACGCCCACAACTAAGGTGCTTTGTTTTACGCCAAGTTGCATGTTATTATCAAAGTGTGATATAAAAAAACTTTCAAACAAAATTTTGATGGGTGCACAGACTACATTCTAAATACCAAACAAACATGAAGGCAAAAACCAAATACTTTAACTTTTGATAAGACTGCGGCATTAGCTGTTGGATGCACAGTGCTTCTGCATACCAATGTGTATTATAATGAAAAGTGCACTTTTATATTGGGTTAATTTCTCACTAAATACTTCAGACTTCGAAAATACTTCAGACTTCGGAATGCAGAATGCTAAAGTTTAAACTTCCATAGGGAAAGCTTTGATTACGGCTTCCAATCAAGCAAAATTGCTGATTTCAGATGAGAATACTTTCCAGTTGCTTCTAAGTTTGTCCCACCTTTCCAAAAATATACAGAGGTACAGTTTCATGCTCCACAAAAAAAATTAAATTTCCTTTTTCAAACTGCGTGTAACAGTTTTTCCAGCAACTGGATAAAAGATTTGTGTGGACGAGCTGTGTTGTAGAGTGGACGGTGATATCTTTTCATCAATAAAGGTAGTTGTAATGAACAATTTCATTAAAATCAGCAAACATACAATACTAAGAAGCAGGGCCGCAAATATCTGATATTATTTCCCCGGTTAAAAACAGTTAAGTCAATGTGAATGCAGCAGGCTTTGATATACGTGTATACCAGAACAGCTAGATTTGGTATATTTTCATTTTGTAGTAGATCTTTTGTGGAATTATGACATGTCTATTGCTTGGTTTCAAGAATCGCGTGATTGGAAATTATATGGCATGATGGTGCATGTATATTTTCATGAACTTTGAATTATTGTTTCCGGCATTCGTAGGTAGCCTATTTTCTATTAAGCATTTTCAAGCAAAAATAAATGTTAACATATTTTGTTCTAGCTGTGGCTTCTGTTCAACTGCACATTAATGCCACGTGCAACAAGCTGCATAGCAAAATGTGTTCGTCCAAACATTTGTTGCAGGTGACTGCATCGCCTCGAACTACTTAGGTAAGCGCAAGAGAAAGATTGCAGTTCGGGGTATAAACCTAACAAGAAAGCAGCCAGCAACAAATCAGACCCATCACTGATTTCACTCTACTGACACACGGTTGCACTATTATACAGGGAGTATGAACTACGATCTTGCGTTTGTGGTGACTATCACAGTGACTTGTTACTCATGGGCACCATCTAGCAGTGACCATTTCTTTACATGTGGCGCCATCTCCAGGCCGCCACACACTGTAGCTAAAATTAAAAACAAATGCTTTTCTGCACTTGCCTGACATGGACTGTACTACAGTAGTATGAAGTGGTAAGTGATTTGCAGTATACTTGATTTCCCTCAAAAGTACATAGAAACCACACAAATGAAACGCCCTTTTTTGCCAAACTTCCAAATGAATCAGTTACTTATCAACTCCCACAAACTAAAACACGAAGTTACTAGAGGCAGTTTGTTGACTTTATATAGGTTTAATGTGTTTTCTATGACATAATTAACTTTTTTTACCCACCCAATAAAAATGTAGTATAATTTCATTCATATTGCTAAAATAATATCGAAGCTTCTTTGCCGAAATTTTTTGATATTTTGCCTAACTTTTTGACAAATCAAACGTTTGAGTGTGCGCTTGCACTCCCTGCACCTCCAGCTCCTACACTACGGCTTCTCGGCCCTTTTAACCCCACGGTTTCTATTATAATAGAACGTTGTCGTAAAGCACTTTGTGCTCTATGTATTGTCCAACTCATCGCCCCTTTTTAACCCTTCTTGAGGCAGCTTCAACCCATTCCGAAACGAACTTGTTCCATTCAAAGCCAGACAATCAAGTTCGGGACAAACCTAGTATGTACCATTGTGATAAATTGCTTGACATTGACGACGTCGGTTGACTAGCACGTTGTCGATATTTTTGGTAAGAAAAAAACGGCAGTGGCAACAGCATAATCGTACTGATTTACATTTTCATTGCATATGGATTTATTGGTACCTCAAGGCAATCTTTTCATGTTTAACGTCACCGGCTGTATTCGCCTATGTAACTCATAGACTTGTCTTCACTTTTTCGCAAATAGTAAACAACATAACAAATGTTCGAGAAACTCACGACTGCTTGCGCAGCAGATGCAGGATTAGTGCCGAAATTGTTTGTGCAAATCTCATCGTTCGAGAATTTTCTGTGTTTACGTTGAGCGTGCAAGGCATCCCGAACGCAAGAAAACGTAATGAACCATCGATTTTCTTCAGGAAAAAACGATTTTGAGACCTCAAGCTGCATATTTGTACATTTTGAAAGTGATCTGCTACGTAATTTCTGAAACTCTGTAACCCGGAATATGCTCTATCAGACATAGACTATACACTCTCGAAGAAGAGATTCCGACCGAGATAATTGTGCAAAATCGGAAATAAAAGATCTATCTTGCTGAACGTGTTGGTGATCTATCCGTAGAATGATCACTAGATTCATTTTTTATGCAGAGCAAAGAATAAACCGCATACAATTACTTTTTTTTTGCGATGAGATAAACACGTTCCTGTTTATCGTTGCGTGATCCTCCACTATGAGGTGCCAAGTTTTCATTTTCAGAACACGTTTTTCTTTGCTGTCAAACTTGTAACAACTTGTCTCTAAGCGAAACACTTTCTACAGGCAAAGTAATGAAAGCCAAACGCTTCGTCCGAGGGAAGAATGACGAACTTCATTTATATCATCAACGAGAATGACGCAATGTGCTTCTTTGTCGAAGGTGGCATTTTCTGTGTGTACACTCGATTTATCGAAGTAACCCAGTCCGGATTTTTGTCCTCAGTATATTTCGGTGTCAACACTTTTTCTAGGACCGGTACTTACAGTACATTTGGTTAAACATATCATTACAAATAGTGAATTTAACCTTCTTCTTGCAAGAGAAACGCAGGCATTTGTTACAGAACCAAGTTAAGTCGTCAGTCTGTAAAATGCATGATTTGCCAATAATACGAGTAATAAGTTTACCAAGTGTTTACAGTATGTAGTAACATTTGTTTTCTTCCATCTTTCACGGTCTGTAAATCTAATTGTTCCGAGCATTAACGCATTGTATTGTAATAGCAAGACAGGCAACCACCCAAATAAACTTCTAATATTAGCAAACAATGTGGACATTACCAACTCCATCTAAAAATACCACCTGCTGAATTTAGGTATTCGCAAAGTTTCTAAACTGCAGCTAAGCCTAAAAACGTGCCCTTGTCTCGATATGTAACCCCGCTCTGGTTAAAACAAAAAACTAAAAGTATTGGTAAGCCTATAGTTTTCCAAATTGATTAAAAATTATTTGCATTTCAAAATATATTTTTAATAACAAGCATTTTTTTCCTCCAAAACTATGAGAGGTATGCATAATCAAGACAACAAAAGGGCAGGAAAAATGCGGAAATTCCGCCAGTGGTTTTTATTGGCGGTCAGCTTAAAATCAAAGTTCTGCTCGAAGCTTATGGATCTATATGGAAAAGAAGTAAATTAAGTTGCGATATGAAAGTGTGATGTTTTTCAGTAGTATTTTGTACAGCATATGCCCACATGGTTTCTCTGGGCAAAATGGCAAAATTCCTTTTACAGATTAAATATGACCGAAGTGGCCAGGGTCATGCGCGTTGACTCAGTTTGTTTTATCAGCGAACCCCCTCATGGGACTCAATTACGAAGCTTGCTCCTCCGTTAAAAATGTCAAATTTGTTTTTGAAAAAATGGCATTGGAGACCTCGCATACAGCTTTTGTTTTCACACGTCAGGCATGGACTGCCGTCTTGGCAGTCATCCCACTTCCTTACTGAAAAAAGTGCAAAACCTATGCATATTTCAATAAGACTTTTTGATAGAGCGCCTAAAAAATCAGCTCCAGATCGAATCAGCATAATATAGTACGTGTATTGTGAATTTTTTTAAAGTTAGTTAAAAACTGCATTACGTTCCATGTCATAAGATGCCAAAGAGGGTTTGAAATTTTGTGATGCGAATAGCAGAAATTACTGTTACTATTCAAATTGTACAGGTACATAATGCTTAAAAACACCATTTTTTTCTCAATAATTGCACAGAAAACGGCTGCAACAGATAGTTCTTGGCGTGGTCGACAGTTTTGTCGCCTACACAACACAGACTTTCTCCTGTTTACATTGAAAGACACAGGCGTGCTTTGATCAATAAAGTAACCCAAGGACTGTCGAGATTTTTTCTGCAAGAATTACCAACGGAGTCAATTGACCCTTGCGTTTCACATGACCAGATTTTTCAGAAATAGCACAATAGTCATCGCATCCTTTTCACATAAATTAGTTCAGACAATGTGACCTTACTCTGTGGTGACATCATAGTGCTTTGGCTGCTACGTTTTGCGCATGCACAGTGGCAATGTTCTTGTTTTGCTTCACTGCCTGGTGGATACAAACATTCCGGAGTACTTACCGTGAAGCACGCAGCCAGGTTTCAAGGTTTGGGGTAGAAAACCCATTTTTGCGGGGTAAGGTCTTGTTTTTATTATTTCGTAAGTTTAATAAAATTTCAATTAATTTGCAGCGATTAGCTGGGTAGCACATTGACAATCATCTACTTTTAGTCTGATCACATTTCAGATTTTAGTTGAAACGTGAAGTTTGCAGTGAATCAATCACCAAATTCTCATGCATTCAATTTTTTGAACGGAACGCCACTATATCGGGGTAACGTAATTTTAGAAGTACTGTACAGTAGGTTGAAAAAAAATTATTAGAGACAGCAGAATATTGGTCGATAAAAAATCATCTGATTTCGTGCTGAGTTGAACTTTTGTCCAAAAATTGTTGCTGGCGGGCAGGGGTGTATTGCTGAAAAAAGAGGTTTGGGAACGCAGTTCCCACACCAAACATAAAAGAAGACTGTTTCGTCTAAAATAATTTCACAGTGGATCTTCCTGTTTCACTTTAGTGCTCAGGTGTTATACACAAGATAACTTGTCATTTATGCTTCTACAGGCGCTACACATAGAAATCGAAATGAAAATCTAAATCTACAAGTAACGTTACTAGTGCAAAAAGGTGTGGGAACGCCGTTCCCACCCCACGACACCTCTGATGGCAGGTCTGATGCCTAAACAGTAGTCATCTTTAGCATAGCCTGCAGCTAATCTCGCGCGATTCATTTTCAGCCTATCTAACATGTAGGCTACGTTTTACGGTAGGGTTTGTTATTTTGGAATTACGCTGTCACTGAGTGCTCTAACCTAGCCTGTAGTTCACTGCATTGTAAATTCGATGTAGCGTAATTTATTGCCTTCGCTTACTACAGTAATAACATTAGCTGCGCTCATTCATTAAAGCTTGTAGGAAAAAATAGTATGATCTGCAGCATATTCAACTTTTGTCCACAATCTGCTCATTCCCATCGCCACGGGGTCTTTGGCGGGCTTATCCCCCAAACAAAGCTCCAAGCCCCCCAAGTTGAAACATGAAACACTATAAATCAGTTGAGTTTTTGTCAATTTTTAGAATGTGAAGTCCACCCTGCAAATACACAAAGCCGCCCTGTTGAAAAATTTCTAGCGACGGTCCTGAGTCTGTTGCTTCTTCATCTTTTGTCCACAAGAAACCCAATCTTACCCAAATAAAACAAGAATTTGAATACTTACGTGCGCAGCGGCATGGCCAGCCCAAAATTTTGGAAGGGTCAAAATGTTTATTTTAGGCGAGCAACAGTATTTTGTTTGAGATACTGCCTCTTAAAGCCCAAAGTGACTAGGTAGGCTATTCTAAAACTTTGGAGGGGCCATGTCTCCCTGGCTACGCCTATGTACGTGCGGTTTATATAACGTACAGCTTCAGCAATGTAAGTACTTTTTGTAAACACTTACGTATTTATAAAGCATTCTGACCCTATTTTTATATAAAACGTACAAAAAAATCACCCCAAATGGACGTTTCTGAGTTGGGAACCATCGATCAAAGAACGTATCTGAAAAAATTAGGGAGGGCTTCAGACCCCTTAGCTCCCCCCTGGATCCGCCTATGATGTTGGTAACTGCTTTTGTGCTACAGTTTGTTCTCTTCCCAGTCTCCACCATCTCTCGATCTAATTGTTCTGGGCATTAACGCATTGTATTGAACTAGCCATGCAGCGAACATCTCAAAATAACACATGTACTAACGAACAATGTGAACATTGCCGTCATAGCCTGAATACGCTATTTGCTGACTTTAGGGCTCACAAGATATCTAAAGTGTAGCGAAATCTAAAAAACATTTTTCTTCGCTTGATGTTTTTAACACATTTTTATGATCCAAATAATGGAGATTTCTGTTACGTTTCTAGCTGTACAGGTGCTTATACAACACACAAAAACATATATTCTCAATACACTGGCCGTATTAGGTCAGTGGTTCTCAATTTGTTGTCGCGGACCTCAATCTCTGCACCCAAAACCGCTGCGGACCCCTTCATTTTTTCAACGCTTTTCAATGATTGAGAAAGTAGACTTGGTCCCTTCCTAGCGTTAGCAATGTGTACATTGCTGTGTGCAGTGCATCGAATCGCCACAAAACACATAATTAACCTTTAACTCCAAACATTCATATTTAATGCCGAGTATGTACAGACCAGTGGTCATTTATTCTCCACAGCAGGGGTCTCCAAATTTTAATGTCAGAGGACCACATAAGCTACTACACAACAGTTCGAGGGCCGGACATCTTACGTAATGTGGTTGTTTTGTGAGATGTTACATTCTACCAAATCAACAAACTTTCCTAAATTTATTTTTTTTCATTATTGACAAAACCTTTTTGCAGCCAGATGAAATGGCTTTGCGAGCCGAATGGAATGGCATTGCGGGCCGGATTTGGCTCACGGGCCGTAGTTTGGAGACACCTGCTCTACAGGAATTGCCTTGTAGGAGCAAACACGAATAAAGAAGCTCAAAGACTTGTTCGCACAATCAATGAGCAAATTTTCACCAAATGGTGATAAAGTGCGGAGAAATAATCAAAGCAAGTGGAAAAATGCAGGACATTCTAAACAATTTTGACTTCGAAGTGGTGATAACATTTTGTGGAAAATGCTTAGGAAAATATCGGCATGATTTAAAAATTTTCAAGTCACGCGTCTCGGTCTCGGACTTCAAGTCTCGTGTCTCGGTCTCGGATTTTTTGATGAAGTCTCGCTCTCGCAATTTAGGTCTAGACTACATCTCTATTTCAAACACCGTGAAACTGCCAGTTTTAATCGGTATTTGTTCCGATCCTCACCTATTTGGCCATGAACCTTGCATAATGACTGAAAGGGTGCTATCTCAGGTACAAACGGCAGAGAGGGGATTTTTGCGAAGAGCTCACGGTGAAGCACTTCGCTGCAAAGTGCGAAGCTGTGAAATTCGTAAAGCCTTTAATGTATATGTATGGCCACTTCTCCTCCGAATCGAGAGACACCTGCTACGTTGATTAGACCAGTGGTCTGCAAAGAATGCGTCGCGACCCAAATTTGGGTGGCGAGACCTTTCACTCTGGGTCGCGAAATAATTTGAATTTGCATTTTTAATTGGCAATTCTCATTAGACAGAATAAACGCAATCGCATACTGTATTATGTTCTGTTTCATACAATTTTGTGCAAGAAAATTGCTACTGTTATTACTAGTCCTAAAAGTGACATTTAATTATAAAATGTTTTCCACAAAATTATATCCTCACGAAATGTTTGTGTCGCAAGTATGTAGAACTCTTGTTTAGGGTCGCGCCAAAAACTATTTGCGGACCCTGGATTAGACCGTGTGATCAGAATGTCCCAGGAAAAAATTACTTGTACAAGTACTTGTCCAGGTGGTTACACCCACTGGAAACTGCAAAGCGACCCAGATATCGACCCAAATCGTGTTGAGTGGCTTCATCTCCGACATTGCTTGACCCCGTCTTGGTGTGGAACCAACGTTCACCGTGAGATATTTCAAGAATTTTTGTATGTTTTGGAATGGGAGATTTGAAGTATAGAATGGATAGAGTGTGGAAGAATGGGTAGATTATAAACAAATTCCGTTCCATTCAATAGTATGCCCTCACGCAGAACGTCTTGACAAGCAACTTCTCATGTAGTGTAGGAAAACATGCATACCTCAGCTCAAATCATTTTACATCGATACAAAGCAAAACCATATCTTGGCTTCTAAAATGTAGGGTCTGTTTGCAACATTATAGGGTGTCATTTCGACACCCAAAAACGGCTTAAAAAACTCTACCATTTTTTCTTAATCATTGCTATTAAAGTGGTTTGCATTTGACAGCTCTTAGCATAGTTTCTTTTCGGATACGCAGCATAGACACTCTCCTGTCTAGATTGAAACAGATGTGCTTTGACCAATAGAGTTATATTATACGCATTGCCAA
>JGI24158J21664_10009750_pt1 | contig 12821 bp, 6 predicted proteins | sample Ectturendosymbi3_FD_21664 | JGI IMG/M metagenome (IMG submission 21664) | reverse complement strand
AGGGGCTTGACATTCAAATTTGACAAAAATTCCACTGATTTATAGTGTTTCATATTTCAATTTGGGGGGGCTTGGAGCTTTGTTCGGGGGGGCTAAGCCAACCAAAGCCCCCCCGTGGCGACGGGACTGAGTTGTACAGGAGGTTGCATGCAGGTAATAGCCGATTTGTTGCGTCGCTTGTTTTTCACTGTTGTGCAATTAAGAAGAAGGTTATTGTTGCATCACAGTTATACGATGTTGCCGATGAAGTAATTTTATGGTTTATAAACATCGAATTGAAACAAATTTTCTACAAATTCTTTTATTATTTTTGAGGTCAACATTTTTGGTGAACAGCAGCAAGCATAAATGGTAACAATTTTTTTGTTTTTCGTAAGTTTCCATTGCCCTCAACGTTTTACTGCCTCCCCAGCTCTACCGATGTTCTCGCGTCCCTGATGCTCGGACACAAATGTAGTTTTCCAAACAGCCGTTTTCTTGATTCCTGTCGTAAGAAATAACAAAAGGTCCTCAAGCATTGACGGAAAAACCAGTGACTGCCTTTCCAGAATTTGGGTATATTTATACCGTTGCCTTGTAACTGTTCTCTGAATTGTCTGAACCTGTGATTGTTGTTTTTTCGCTGATTTCCTCATGGGAAGAGCGCGGCTTGTAGAAAACTACCAGATTAAATTACTCAAAAAGTTCGGTATATTCTCTTAGTTTTGTGTACTAGATATAATTAATTCATTTTCTATTCGACTTGAGGCACACCAAGACAAATGAAAATATTAATGTGTGAAAACGACTAGAAGCCGGAGCTGGAGTCATGCTATGAAAAAAAAGAGCTCCGGAGCCACATTCATGAAAACCAAGAGTTCCGGAGCTGGAGCCATTTTCATGAAAAGAAGAGCTCCGGAGTCGGAGCTGTGTCATATTTACAACTGCTCTGCAACCCTCTTTCGGAGAGGCAATAAGACTGAGGTGACTCATCCAAAATGAAAAGGATATGCAACTAAACACGATTTTTACTAAAAACAAGTTTTGAATGTGAAATCCAATCACGCAAACAAGCGCTGTCGAAAGGTTTTGTTATGGTTTGCGACATCCATTTTCGAAAAATCCCTTAAAAAGCGTTGATTTTTTTCCGCGCACAACGATTTACGGATCAGCAAGCGTTTTGAACACAATAGAAAGCTGTGGACAACCACTGCAGCAGTTTAGGCAGGATGACTGGATCATTCCTGCAGCGGTCACCAATAATAATGTACCGTATGCTAATGGAAAATCAACCACATTTTATAAAACCGCCAAGTGTGAAGGATAATTTCTGTAAAAGCAACGGTGCCATTTACGAACTATTTCTTTCGCAGACAGTTTTCCTGTGAGTTTCATGTGTTTTATACGTTGCAGTAACACTAAGGTCAACAACTTTGTCCAAACCATCCTGAGAAGGTGACTGCCTCTCATCAGTCATTTCTCCTCAAAAGCAAACAGCGGAGCCGCAAAGATTACGCAATCCGACGCCGGTTCCTGATTCGCGCATCGCGTGACATCGCACGGGCGAGTGGTCACGTGCGCAGCGACCGCACCTCGCTTTTCATCACTCGGTTTTTGACAGCGCGTGGTGCCAAACCGCTCGCGAACCCAGACAAACATTTGCGATTGTGATGCTGACAACGGTTGTTCCTGCGTCAAGCAACGACAAGCGCTGTTCTCCAGCGAAGCACACACTAAAACCACCCTTATTTCTTCAAAAAGCGTTGGGTCTTTATGGCGTTTTGTCATGCTGCAGTAATTGCGACCTGTTGGATAAAGCTGAAAACCTGAGGAGTTAACGAAATCGTTACTTCGACGCGATAGTTGGTGACGCAACGAACCACACGTGATGATAAAGATTCGAGAACACAGCGTCGTCCATTGTCACGTCAACAAAGGAGTTAGCAAGGCAACGCAAACACAATGTGATGTGAGCTTTATTCAGTTACAGCCACAGAAAAACGCCACAGCATCGCTCAAACAAAGAGATCCCGCCGCGAAGCGCCCTAACGGTAATTGTCGAAGTCACGCACTTCCGCACACAGACCTTTGCTGGCACGGCACTGATTTTGCTTCTTTAGGCATTAGAAAATTATGAACTATGAGAAAAGAAGGCTGATTTGTATTTGTCGCGCGAAGGTGCACGCCTAACAGGTCCGCAGCCACAGCCAAGTCTTAAGGGAGTCAAAGTATATTTTTTGGGGAAAGATTTGCACAATACCTTCAAATAAATTTTTATAGGCAAAACAAATTTTGGGGGGCACAAAAAAAATTTGAGGGCATTGCCCCATGGGCGTCGGAAGGAGAAAAAGGTGCCCCTTGATCTTGAAATTTTAGGTTTTCGTATTAAATTTTCAACAAACAATAGTGGTTTTCTTAGTTCCGAGTGGATAAAGTGAAATTTCACCACTTTTGGCCCTCCCCAGGAAAAATCCATAATTGCCCCCTACCTGAAAAGTCCTTCACTGCCCCCGAATGCCTCCACATGGCTACGGGCCTGCGCTTGAAGGTCTGACAAAGTTATACGCACCAACGTTAAACTTTCATTTCGCTGTTCAACTTGTATCAGCTTCATGTCCAGCAAACAAACACAGTTTACCGTATCGGCCATTTCATTACGTAAACGATGGTCAACGATTCGAGACAAACACGATAGTGCAAATGCTTCATGCAAACACATGTATCCGATTCAGCGGGAACGTAATGCATTGCAGCAGGTACCTGATTCCCACATCATCATCGGCATTGGACGAAGAGTTGTTGCCTGCACGCAATGGGCTAGAAGTGACGTAAAGCCCAACAAATGCGGAAAAATGAGGGGTCGACCGCTGATGTCATTTGTGGTGACGTCGGTGCAAATAGCGGGCGTTAGTTGTGAGTAGTCGGGATTTGCCGAGAAGATAATGAAACTTCTCTAGCAAATATCCAGGATGACGACGTTATTTACAAACTGAACCCTGCGCGGCTGCTGAGGCACAATGTTAGGGGATACTTGTGAAGTCACATACGAAAGAAGATAGACGTGCGCACTGTATCTTGCTGAGACGTCTAACGACACAAAGACAACATCAGTAAGGCATGCAACGAAACCAGTAATGTTCTGGGACAATTTGGACTTCGCAATCTGCCAAGAACGGCACCGATTACACTGTGACTATACCAACAACGGCATCTAATACCCGAGCTTAGAACGCAACATCATCACGCTGTTCATGGCGTGCGCACAGACCCAGCTTGGAATGATCGATTTTTCATGTTCGCGCCCCCCGTGCTTTGTTGCAGTCGAACNAAAATTAACTGACACTGGTTGTCGCAATAAGTNTACTGTTAATATTACGTGCCACCGCGAACGTAGTTATGTGGACATCGGTACAACGGAACAATAACTCGAGAAAAAGGCTCCCGCGATTTTGACAGACGACCTTGAACGAATGTTTCTCGGTTTTCTCACACATGTCGTAATCTTAAACGCGGTTTACACGTTCCGAAAATCCATGAAAATGGTATTTTAACAGTGTACTGTTACTCTTAAATCTTGCCACTCATTAATCAATAGCCCAGTGCAAGTTCACATCATACCTTACCATACTTCCACTTTGACTCGAGAGTCACGTGAATTTATCCAGCGTTTAATTCGATAGTTTTTGATACGTCTCAGCTCATTCATTTAAAAACGGTCTGGAGATGTTTCGACATGATTTAGTTTCCTCATTAAATCCATCAAATCGCGGCAAACCTATTAGAAGGCTGAAAGCGCACTTTCACAAACAGGTATGCAATCTTCAAAGCGGTTTACACAGTCCGGTGCTAATCATAGTATATATCCGAACAAAAAAAAAAGAAACACGATCAATGCGCACAATAAAACTGAATAATCTCGAAAAACGGTGCGATTTTCAAAAAACCTGATCTGCAAACATTTTCTATGTCCATGTACTAACACGCAGGTCCAAAAATCAAGAAACAAACGAATATACGTCAAAACGAATTGATTTGACGTATTGTTGAACAAAAGAAGTGAGACAGAAACAAACCCACTCACCAAAGTTGCTACTATATCTTCACAGAAGCAGTGTATAGTCAAAAGCCCGTAGCGCACAAGCTCAACTGAAACCGTGCAAGCTCGGACCAGTTACTCTCTGTTTATGCATGGCTTCAGCGTATTTAAGCCCTTTAGCTTTACGGTGACCATTTGAAATCGTCAGCTATCACACTCAACAGTAGCGGGAAAAGCATAACTTGTTTTGAGGGGTGTGACCCGAGGGATTGTTTTGAAGCTTGCTTCTTAAGAAAAAAAAAACTACTTATATCTACTGTATGTGGCAAACTAAACACAGTTATTCAAAAACCACGCTGATTATGGCGCTGCAGACATTTGGTTAAAGAATATTTTTTATAAACTTTGCAGAAAACGAATGAAAATAAGAACAGGATACTTCGATANAATCAAATTCCNCCTCTGGCCAGCGCAACGCCATTGGTTACGGCAGCACACTCGCCGTTCGCAAGTCCTGTTGTCGAATGGCCGTTGGCAATTTTGGCGTTGTGCGTGGCTATCTTCTCGTCAAGCTTCTTGTTTCCGGTGAGATCAATCTTGCGTCGGATCCTCGCGTAGGGACCGATCGCGGGATCGAACACGAAGTCCCACAGGACGCGACACCAGGACGTATACATCGGCAAGTTGTCGTAGAAATCTGGAGCTATTTTTTTCAACTGAAAAGAAAAGGCAGCGCTGATGCGATTCGTTTCAGGCAGCAGGTTAATAGCGGTTTGACGAACTAAAAACCATCAAGTTTATCTTACTCCCTGTAATATCTGTCGGTTCCTGTTTTGTTATGTTTAAGTAAACTACTTGTCCCGACCACCCACGTCTGTCCTGCACTTGATGGGAGTGAATTACGCAGGAGTTATAAGACCAGTACGTCTCACAGCCATACCAGTACATAGATTCGTGGTAACATTCACCACATCATAGATCTGTTGACGAAAATCAAGCACTGGTCAGCACTCTAAAGACGAAAACATGCAACTTTAAGAGGGCAGCTGCATCTTCGAAATAGACATCGTTCTATAGAAACGACTGATGATTCGCTGAAGTAAAGACAATTCGCTGAAGACAACGACTACGATAATAATCTGAAAATCACAAACTGCTGTTCACAGCGTCAGAGACACTGGTATCATAAAAATTTCGAGGCTGTTTTCAGTTGGAATGCTTCGGATGCACTCATTGCTTCAGAATCGGTCAGAAATTTAGCGCTAGTTTGAAGTTCTGATGCGCTGATCAGCATCAGCCAAACTGATTTTTCAGTCAGATGAGTGCAGCACCGTTCAGACGTACGAAAGACATGCTTCAGTGCAAACACAAGTAAGAAGATACGTTTTTCAAAGATCGGTATCGCACAAATATGTATTACAGCTTTTCAAGGTACTGAACTGACCTAATGGCATTGCATGAACGTTGATGGTTGAGATTCGAAGCGATTCGGTCTCTCACACAGTAAAACAACAATATCGCTACAAATTCCTCAAACATTTGTCAAAAACTTTCGTGAATTCGATTGCCTACAATTCTAAACTATGTAAAACACATGACTATAATTATTTCCTATTAATATAAACTACATACGACAGAAATGACGACCCCAATGGCTATTTCGATGTCTCCTCTCTCCTATTATTTGTTGTTTAAAATTGTAATGATTTCTTACCAAAGGAAGCTTCGAACTTGGTATTGCAGGAAAATCATGATGTTCCACGTGATATCCAACGTTGAAAGTGATCAAATTGAGAATTCCGTAGTAAGAATAGGTTTCGAACCCTTCGGTGTACATGTAATGTTCAGAAATGAAATGTCCTGAAATAGGGTGAACTCCAAGTGACAGAATCGAGCCAGATATCAGGTAGACAATCGGCTTCACACCCCACATGTGAAGCACCCAACCATCAAACATCAGCTGGATGATGACGTTGTGTATTTCCAAAGACGTGACAGGTTTTGGATTCACAGCCAGTGGACGCAAGACATAGAAAAGAGGATTCAAAATCAACCATATGATTTTCAAAAAGCTATTTTGAAAAAACCATCCTTCCCATTCGGTTGGCAGATCAACGTCCAGATTGTCTCCACCCAAATAACGATGATGGTCGATGTGATACTTTTTAAATCCGATGGACATGGGCACGCCGATCGGAAGGTTGGCAAACATGCCAAAGTATCTGTTCCACAGAGAGCGGTGATATCCAAACGCTGTGTTGTGACAGATGTCGTGAATGGCAAGCGTGAGCGAGTGATTGATGGAGCCACCGAAAACATATGCCAAAAAGATTATCGTAGGCCAACTCATGTCTTTGACCAAGTAGCACATAACCACTTGCATTGCAACCATTGCAGCCACCACAAAAATGAAATTTGAATCAGTCGTGAAGAGCTGTTTTATTTGAGGATACTTTTCTGAAATAAAAAATCCAAGGTTAAGCATGAAAGACGGGTTTTTCAAATGTCGAAAAGCTCCTGAGGCAACTTCCAAACACTTCAGTTTTAATTTATCGCAACATACTGGTCCTTTCAAATGAAATTTTGCAGATGCAGAAGTTTTTGCAAGCTATGCTGCAACCATACCACTAAAAAGATAGATGGAGTCAATGGAACAAAAGCAATCTTGATAAATTGCCAGTGACATAAAAAACTACAGAGCATGTAACTTATTCACCGTCGTGATGAGCAGTGGGAATTGGAGCAAGGTTGAATATTTTTAATTTTTGCAATGTTTTTCAAAAAAAGCTGCATTCCATGCATTTGCAAGCCTCCGAAAATAATATATCAATCAACTTTTGACACATGTAATTGCATATTATTTTCTATGCTCCCCTCAATATTTTTATCCAAGATGCTGAAAAGTCCATCACACAATTTTAAACCACCTGTAAAATTTACACACAGTGTACTAAATTTAGTATACTTACTGAACATTGCTTTTCTTCTGTCGCCATGGGGCTGATCGGTATACACCCAATGAAAATCATCTCTAGAAATTTTTGCTCCCATTATGACAGAGATACTAGTGTTTAGCAAGTTTTGAGAATATTTAGCCAATCAAATTTTCAAGAAAAATAATCTAAGAAATCAAAACAAAATAGAAAGAAAAGGTTTAGTGAATACAAGTGAAGCACCAAGTGGTTTAAGCAGTTACTGGTAAGTAAAATTGTTAAAAGCTAAATGGTACAGTTGGTTGAGCACACATCGCCAAAGCTGGTAGACTGGGTTCCGGGACCCGATTCGGGTCCCTAGAAACAGCAAAAATTATCATTGGGTCCCTAAAATCTGAGAAATCGGGTCCCTACAGGTTCATACTGGGTACCTAACATTTTCCTTAAAAAAGACTGGTATAATGAAGCTGAAAACACCAATCGATGCATAATGTTATCCAATTTGAATAAAATTTACTTTCGTGTGAAAAAAAAAACTGAACACTTAATTCAGACACAATCAATTTTGGAACTGAATTTTGGTTTTCATTTAAATTTTTTTGTAAGATGACAGTATCTGCTGAAATTAACAAACAACCATGAATAGGCTTCGGCAAATGGTTAGTTTGCCATAGTTCAACAGACAATGACAGTTTTGTTTTCAAATTTAGCTATTAAAGCATATATGCATATACTTCAAACATATTATGGGGTATTACTAGACTTGCAGCACTATATGGCTATCTACATGATTTGCTAAATTACATAACTCACAAAATTAGATGTACAGAACTCCCAATGCTTCATATATTTTGTCCAAGGGTTTCTCACCACAAGTTACTCTTTAATCACACCAAACACAAATGGCTTCACGTACAACTCTTTTACTGTTCACAACCATTAACAAAATCATGTACGAGGAGACCACATAAGTCAGTTATTTTCACATTAACAGGACAATCAGCATAATTACTAAACAATAGCCACTGATCATTCAGGATTATATTTTATGAACAAGAAATCCTATGTCACACTGTCATCAAAACTAACTTAGCAAACAGTTTGGATTTTTTTTCAGATTAAGTCAACTATTAAAGGTCAACAAAAACCTAAGTAGATCATCAATTGATAACTGATATAAGGCAATGATGATCAAACTTATTTCCTATGAACAGGACTGTGGAGCCACCCTAAAATGACACTGCCCTGGCTCCAGAGCTTCTCCTTTCATGAACATGGCTCCAGTTTCAGCTCTGGAGCTCTTGGTTTTCATTAGTGTAGCTCTGGAGCCCTCTTGTTTCATAACATGACTCCAGCTTCTATTAGTTTTTACACATTAATATTTTCAATTGTCTTGGTGTGCCTCAAGTTGAATGGCAAATGACATATGTCAAGTACGCAAAACTAAAAGAATATACCCAACTTATTTGAGTAGGTTAATCTGGTAGTTTTTTGCAATCAGCATTCTTACCATGACATAATCAGAGAAAAAATAACAATCACAGGTTTAGATGATTCAGAGAACAGTTAATAGCGGAAACATAACTCAAGATAACAGTAATAAAAACAATTTCTGGAAAGGCAGTCGATGGTTTTGTTTTGCTGTTAACGCCTGATGACCTTTTGGTATTTCTTATGACTGGAATCAATAAAACGGCTGTTTGGAAAACTATATTTGTGTCCGAGCATTTAGGCACAGCACAGTCCCAATCGAGCAAGTGCTTTGCACTCGTTGCATGCTTTGCCTGTTGCAGTCATGGCAATACCAGCTAATAGCTCTGCCGAGGCAAACCATGCAAGGAGCGCAAAACACATAGACGATTACCTCTCTCATATATGTTATTTCTAAAGTGCACATATTTGCATTAACACAAATGCCAAGATGTGTTTAAAAGCCCTCTGTTTGAAGAAATGGTATGGCTTCTAGCAAGAAAGTAACCTTTGGCTTTTTCAAAATAGCTGAAAATTTATAATTTCTTGATCTTTTGAACTCATCATAAGCAGTGATTAATCACAAAAAAGCACAATTTAACCTGCAATCCCTGGGACAAAACTGGTTACTGTGCTGAAAACATAAAATTTGTTTCCACAGAAGAAAACCTCAAGTCCACATTTGTTTACATTGCTTTTTCTTACCCTCTTGAAAATGTATTGCCATACAAAGCACTGCTAATTCGTTACCAATTATATAGTTATTACTTTCATGTCATGCTGCTTTTAGTAAATGTAATGGTTCCTAGTGAACTTAGCCAGTAATCTAGTAAACCTTGCTAGTGTTGTGATTGGAAAACCCAAGCGTCATGTTTGCAAAAAAGCTTCACACTGTGGCGGCAAGCAAAAATAGAGATCACCTGAAAAGATCACTCTATTATTGCTTGTTTGCGCCACATATATATGGGTATTGTTCTTTACGCACATCCCGTTCGTGGTGAATCGCACATTCAACGCAACGCCAATGAAGAGGTTGCAACAACATTCCCTCCTTTTTACAATGAACCGCACGGATGGTACATTTTTCTGCGAAGGTTGCACCTGGCACAACCTTCACATCCTGATCACAGCACCATTTTATTGCGATTGGAAACCCCGAGTGGCATGTGAGCAAAGCTTCACACTGTGGGACCAACCAACAATAGAGATCACCTGATAAGATCACTCTATTATTGCTTGTTTGCGCCACATACATATGGGTGTTGTTCTTCACGCACATCCCATTCGTGGTGAATCACATTCAATGCAATGCCAACGGAGACGTTGCAAGCAACACTAGTAAGCCTAATGGTTTCTAACAAAAAATCCTACTTTACAATGGTGTGCCGTGCATTTCACACTTAAGTCTGCAATGGTATCAAATCTGAATCATACTTGCTGTTAACAGCATGATTGCACAGCTACAAATACTATGGATATTATATAACTACTGAGTATAGCTTAGCTCTTTTCAGATCGCTACACCACTACAGACCCAGTTTGATCACTCTGACTAGAAAGTTGTAGTTAACGTTTTTCTTACTTCTATAAGTAACACCATGAATGTCCAGCTACGATGCCACAGCCTTAGCAATGATTAAACCAAAGAAAAATCAAAGGCTCGCAGATCCATTGCTGCAGTCTTGTGTCGTAACTCGTAACATTTACAGTTAGTATGGTATAAGGAGCACTGTTTTAGGTAAAGCAAGTATAGTTTTCAGTAAATTTGGGAAAACCGTTAGTATCTAAGAAGGGACCCGGATCTACCTCTCAAATGGCCATAGCTCCAGTTCCTGTCTTACATTTTAAACTGAGCTCTGTCTCCTGATTTTTCATCAGAGCTCCAGCTCCGGCTTCGCAGCCGTGACTAAGAGGGCATTAATTATGGTTGTAAATTGGTAAGCACATTGGTGGGCAACTGTTACTTTTACCACACCCTTCATGGCAAAACCATCCTTTCTTCACAAGCTCTTTTGCAACCTTTTTTTATAGACTAAGAACAAACAATAACAAAGAGTTCCATAATTTTATAGCAATATCTAGTCTTCCAAGCTAGTCCCAGTTGAATCTAGGGTTTGAACAGTCCATCTCATTGCTTTTAACCACATGATATTTTTTCATATTGGCAATTTTTCGTGTATATGGGCCATTTCAAACCAAACTTTATGGGTCAGATTGCTTCTGACTTTGTGGGATTCAATTTGCCAATCACTCGTATAGGGAGTTTTGACTGCTGCTTTTAACCAAAGATTTATTGTACTGTACATAAATGTAGATAAACACAGTGTTTCTTTTTAATTTATCAAGACACTTAGGAGTGGATGCACAGGTTGTTTGTTCAGTTTAATACAGTAAGTTCATTGATCAACTGTTAACCCTCTTTGAAAAATCAACTAGTGCATATGTGAAAATAAAATTATGTTTTCCTTTATATTTTGAAACCAAATTTTGTATAAACCTACTGAACATATCTTAAAACACATTCAACTAAACATTTGAAAAATGGAACACACCATTACAAGAATCACAGCAATTCTACCCAACATTTGTTAATTGGTTCATTGGATGATTCTTTAACAGTAAAGTATGTGGTTATTTACTATTTGAACAGAGTCATAGATGAAGGTGGAAGGTCCAATCAATCATCTCAAAAGTTAGCTTGACTCTCCAAAAATCTTTGTTTTATGTCAAGGTATTTATTTTCTTTACTTTCTTATGACAACATATCTGTGCACCCAGCAACCTCCAAAATGAATATGTCAGGCTCTACTTCAGAGATGAGCAAAGACATTTTTAGACTATGACACCTGCTAACAAGCTACGAATACATGACATTTATGTCATGACCTGAAGTACACCAAACAATAGTAAAACCAATTAGTAAAACTGAAGGGCAATGCTACACAAAAACCCAATCAGCAGCACCATAACTGCGAAGTAGAAAACAATTCATTTTATAATCAGCACACTACTCTAACTTGAACCCTCTCTTGTTTTACCTTCATCCAAACTAAGTAACTTGCACACAACTACAAACACCACTGAAAAGTTTGCTACTAAGCTTACTGACACTGAATCCTGATGGTACAATAATTGAGCAAATGTAGTAAATTCATCAATTACTACATGAAACAATCTGTTGGCACATTAAATTGAGCTTTTGACAACCAGACAGATGTAGCAGTTACTGTAATTAATCTTCAAATTTAATTCTTTGCATGAAGCTGAGCTAAAAGCCCCAAGGCGATGAAAAGTTAGTGACTATAGTTCCAGCAGACCTTCATTCACAAAAACTAATTTGTCTGCTGCCCAACATGTGACCCATTCGTACCTCTTCAAACTGTATTCACTTTTGTCCAAATATAACTCTGAGTTCGTGACACCAGTGGCACATTGAGCCTAGTCAAGAGGAAGTGTCTATACCTGCTGTGCGAGTGGTTGTCGGCTCGCCTCTCACCATTGCTGCTTTCGCTTTGCTAATAGAGGTTACGCATTTTATGGGACCACTTTTAATTAACTTTTTTTTTAATTTCCTAAACTTAAGGGTTATGTTTTGGTTTAGGTTTCGCTTTAGGTTATGGGTTTTACATCATTTTGGTGGTGGACAAATTATTTTCAAAAAATAAAAATCCGTCGGCAGACGTATAGTCACTGCCCAATCAAAAACTTTCATTTTGATGTTGCAGCAACTGATCAGTGATCATCTGATTCATGAACACTGATTTCAACTTGAATAACAATGCGCAAATATTCAAAAGATAGTCAGGTAGTCCCTTAGTACATCCCTAAGATAAAATAAGACATAAACAGCTCATGGTTAGTGAAAATACCCCTCATAATTGATTTTTCATTGTGATGACCCAGTGACCATATCTGTGAGTGATTTTGGTGACAGAGCAAAAGTACTAGGCCAACTGTTGGCCTACTAGTCAAGGTGGATGAGTGTCAGCTTAGACACCTTGTGTCACGTGACTTGTGTCAGACAAGTTGGTGGTTTCTCATGCAGGGTCCGAGACTGTGTGCTTCACAGCTGCATTATAAGATGCTTGTGTAAAGTTTACATTCAGTGGTCTTTGTCGTTTGAGCAAGTTGTTACAATCCACTGCTTGGCCGCACTAGATCTCAGGACCATCACCATTCTGGCAGAATACGCAACACCGAAAACAACACGCATTGTTTATCTTGAAAAACGCAAATATCAGTGATGAGCCTGAAATAATTGTTCATGTTATTTCACATGTACAAGTGTCGCAGATTCCAAAAATCAAATCAAAATAGGGCACCGGAACTTGGAATCCCAGCAGAATGACAACATTCCAAGGTCAGTCGGCGAAACGTCACTCAAAAAAGAAAAACTTCAAAAG
>JGI24158J21664_10009748_pt1 | contig 12824 bp, 6 predicted proteins | sample Ectturendosymbi3_FD_21664 | JGI IMG/M metagenome (IMG submission 21664) | reverse complement strand
AAGCCACAAACGTGAGCCCAGAACCGGCCCTTCCACTAGGCCAACGAGACGGGGGCCCAGAGCGCAGCTTTCAGGGGGCGCAGAATCCACNTTTTTTTTCATGTCCCGAATGTTTTAGTGTGATTTGTAAGGGGGAGTAAACATAGCTTGCCGAGCAGAACTGTTTTGGGCCGGCCCTGGCGTGCCTCCATTTGGAGGGCTTCTCTTTGCTTATTTTCCTCATTAATTGAGCGAGGTTTCCGTAGTACGTTTGCCCGGACTGGCTTCATTTACGTGACGCTGTTGCATACAGTTTGAAACGTTTGACTAAAACAATTGGTGCGAACTGTCTTTTCTGTCTGGTGTTTTGCTTTACCGTGGTATCTCTCCGTCTTCAACAAGAGAGAGGTGACGTCCCAGAATTGGGCGTGCGATAAACATTTTGCTGTGAAAGATCCTCGGCGTCAGTACAGTGCCGCAAGCTACAGCCGCGTGCCTCTCGTTGGACTTTGTTACATGTATCACTATCATACTACACGCGATTACTTCGAAATAATTTACTTTTAAAACTACGTTCGACGCGTCACTCTGATGTCAGTATTGTATCGATGTGTACGGCGCTGCATGTATTGACATTTCAGTATCATTTATAGTTGCGGCATGATAATACGAAACGATATATATGCCGAACTGATGAAACTTCACGCAGATGCGTTGAGGTGAGGTGAGCATGTTTTCTTGTAGGCCTCTTCACGCGTTTTAATATCACGTGATCTGTTTTCCATGTTGTTTCTGTTTTATGCTGTTACTCGTTTTCCTACCCTTTTCCCAATGTCGAATAAACAAAAATTTCCATCACGCGAATGTGCGAGAAAACGTTCGACGGCCGTCAGATGTACTTGTGACCCGCCACGTCTCTCCCTCAAAATTATGCAGCCACCCACATCACATAAGTTGCCACTTGTTAAAAGAACTAAAATAACAGGAACGCGTGATCCAAATGCCTTTCCTTGGCCTCGCTTTTATACAATCACGACGAAAACACACTTTTTTCCAACAACCGCTCATATTCCGACAAGCTGTTCCGTTAGTCTGAAGTGGGACTACAATCTTAAAATGCATAAACGTTAACTTCTTGCCTACCATAACGAACACCTACAGGTACTGCATTCAGGTTCACCCTAGAACAGTGCTCTTCAACTTTCTTGTCATCGTGGAACCCCTGATATACTTTCGCGTTTGTCATGGAACCCCCGTTAACAAATATTTATAAAACACGAACTACTTGTAATGAAATCAAATGTTTCGTTATGAGACACTTCAACAAAGAAACAGTTATTACAGAAGTAAAAAAGCAAGAAATTTAATGAATCGGTTGTTCTTACATTTCTGGAATGCGTCTGCTACATTCAGAATTTGGTCATCCGGCAGAAAGAACCCGTATCTCAAATATGTGTCGCTCCATTTTCTAACTTTGGCAAATGCATTACATTTGGTCCGCTTCGGAGGAAGTGCCTCTTTTACATTTGAACTATATTGCTCGTCATTACCGTCCACACCTTCACTATTGTTATCATTTCGTTTTACATCGGAAAATATGCTATTTTGCTTCATCCGGCTTGACTAAATAGCAAAAAGTTGAGTTTCACATTGTTTTTATTTTATTCCCACAAAGGTTGAACAACAGCTCTAATCTGTGACTCAGTCTACTCCTAGTCTACTTTCTACTCAGTCTCAGTGATGCCAGATGGTTGTCACCGAAACCTGTTAAATGATGAGACGAAAAGCTGCTAGATCCTGCTAAAACCTTGTCACAAACTTTCAGCTAAAATCTGCTAAATATGGCGAAATTCTGTTAACAAAACTGCTATTTTGGAGGTATTTCAAATAAACTTGCAAAGCAACGTATCAATTTTTGGTCTTGCACTCACTATCAATGGACCAGTCGTCAGGCCTACCACTTCCTGGCGAAACTGAACCACCTGGAAAAATCATATGTGTCGTGTGATAAAAAGATATTCTGCCAATGTAGCGTTTTAAGCGCAATGCGCTCACTACGCACAGAAGCAAATCATTTCAGGCTTCACCAAGCCATCTAGTTGCTTGTTTTTGTGATGCAATCATCTTTTGGAAGCAGCTTCGTTGCGTCATAATAGAGAAGTCCAATGGTAATTGCAATGTTTTATTCATGCATCCAAATTAAAGGCAGCTGGCTATGCCTGATGGTCCTTGAGCTTCCCAACACAATGCGCCAGAAAGGTAGGTAAATAATTTTTTGATAAAGAAGATGTAAAAGTTTTCATCTATAAAATTTGTTGGAACAAATATTTGACCAGGGATTTGCTACCTGTAAACCTGCCAAACGGTTTTTCAAATCTTGCTAGAAAATCGGCCAACTGCTAGATTGAAAATTTTACAGGAAACAGTGAGAAAAACCTGTTAGATTTAGCAGCAAATCGGCTAAAATGGCAACACTGCTTAGTCTACTCTACTGCTGTGAACTGGGCATCGGCAACACGGTATAACTATGATTGAACGATAATGTTCTCCTTAATTGCACAACAATGAACAACGAGTGACGCAACAACTCAATATTTCTTGTTCCACTATCTGTACTCAACCTCCTGTATAACTAACTGCCTACTTGGAGTCTGAATGCGGCACGTTGATCATAAAATTTGATAATGACGCATCAACATATTGAAGCAAGAAATCATTTCCTCTGAAAAACGAGGAACCCTCACGGAACCCTTAAAACTCATGGAACCCCGCTACATGTTTTGCGGAACCCTTGTTGAAGAGCACTGCCCTAGAATGAGACACGCTTACTTCAGAGGCCATAGTCCTCTCATTTGTGCTGCAGCCACCGTTTCCGATTCGATTAGATTCTTTGACGCTCTCTCCTGTGATCGACAATTTACTCAGAATCATGAAGCAGGTTATGATGCGACCTTATGTCGTAGCCTTCCACGCTGCAACCCGTCTTGACCTTGCAATCTCTGATCATTGAAGCACAACTTTTCAACGCGAATGAGACTGCGCCTTTGGCGGGAAGTTAGCTCAGCGAACAATTTACACTTTAAATCTGATGGTGGAGCGCGGAGCAGCACGTGCAAACGATTGTTTTCTCACCACCTTTGCTGCTCGCTGCCGCAGCGGCATTTCCATTTTCGGACGTTGCAACTATACCACGTTATGCGACGACACCTTCCCTCGAACCTTGGGCAATCAGCGTTCAATAGTATGAAACAAGACGTTACTGTTGCAGAGCAACAATGCTTTTGCCATGCTGTTTTTACCAAATATTGAATTGATACTTGTGCTCTCCTCTGCAACGAAAGTAGCTAAGGAAGTACAGCAAACTCTGCTCGTCGTCTGTTTCCCGCTAGTTGAAAAGACATTTCCACCCACTTTTTACTTATTTATTTGTTTAATGACAAACTTGCAAGAGGCTGTGAGCTGACTGGTGCAACTTTGTCAGTGCCGTATCAGACCAACTCTGCCCCCCCCAAGAATGCTTACAGGGGCCCCCTAATGGTGGTTTATATAAAACAGTTATGTTATGCTGCATCTCGTCGAGGCCGATTGGCCTTCAAACCAAAAATATCCTAATTGCAGACACAATTTTGGCAGAACCAGGCCCGTAGCCAGGTTTTAAGGTTTGCGGGGAAAAATGCATTTTTAGGGGGAAATATTTTTGTTCTCATCATATGTTCAAAACAAATTTTTCTGAGCACAACAAAATTTGGGGGTCACAAAAAATTTGGTAATTGCCCCGAATGCCCCCCCCATCGCCAAGAAGTTTTCCATTGGGGGCCTTCATGTTTGTGCAGGGGGGCTAGACATTCTGAAAATTTATTTTTAATTCACAACATGATCAGTATTTGCAGATTGTGCGAATTAATTATAAATATATTCCCGCAAATAGCCATAATAGTTTCGTAGTTTCCAACTAAAAATTTTTGAATGAGCTTAACAAAAGGAATTAGATCGTAAATTTGCTGGAAATCAGAATCAAGCCTATCGTTCAGTTACGAAAACATCATTATCGAAGAAGCAAATATGAGGCCGGTCAAAGTATGTGCTCCGCGATGAACGTTTTCTTTCATTAGCGTAAACTGATAAACTTTATCAAGAGCTTAAGTGAAATATGCTTATAAAACGTGCGCATTGGGCTTTTTACTGGCCGAAATACGCATGCATAAACCTTGCTGATGTTTGGACTGTTAATCTCCTGGTGCATGGCACATGTTTAGATTAATAACATTTTGTGTCTCAAATCGCCTATAAATGTTAACAAACATAGACTAAGGCCTACGTGGACGCAACGGTTAACATCCATAACCCACTAACTGTACTACTCAGTTCAGTAGCGCAAGAAATTTGTTCGGGAGGGGCCTGTGAATGACGTCGTCTTGAGTCAGATTGTTCCATTCTTTTTTTTCTAACAGTTGAAAATTTATATAAAGCACCAGAAAAAAACTTAGCAAGTTTGTTTTGGGGAGGGCCATGGCCTCATTCTGGCTGCGCCACTGACTCTGTTTTGGGAAAACCCCCAAAATAGACTCTTCTAACTACACAATTAATTCCATCTGGCTGTCTGGACAAGAAGCTGTGCAAATGTGTAACTTTGGTCATAAGCACCAAAGGTATCTTGCTGCTATGCAGTACAAAATAAGAGAAGACTACCTGGGCTAGACATAGCAGCCTACATTTTATTACAACAGTCACTACACAAAACACGTTGATCAAGTAGAAGTTTGATTTCTGGACGTATACAACTAGATAGATAGACAGATCGGTACTGAATTAATTGCGCTAGACGTACTCTCTGAAACAGAAAAAACGCCGGGACACCGAAAAAACACAGAGGTTATCTAGTCAGATGCCCCACAACTAGGCATGTAGGCAGGGCCGAATAAATGAACGCGAGGCCCCATCAGGGCAAAGTCGAGGCCCCGAAACGCTTAGCACAAGTGCGCAGTTCTCTCATGTCTGACCCTTTGCCTGCAGCAGAGGCAGGTTGCGAAACTTGCTAGCGATTGTTGTACTCTTGGTCTACTGCGTAACAATAAACACGGCAATACATCTTCAAACGTTCACTTCAAGTTACGGTAGCAGGCGTTTTGCCGCATGTGACCAGGGCTCCCACTGACAGGGTTGCCAGATTGGCTTCTTTTACGCCAAATTTCACAAATTTGGCTTTTTTAGAGGCAGTTGGCGTCAAAAAATTGCTTGGCGTTTTTTTTCAATATTTGGCCTTTTCTGGAGGCAGTTGGCACATGCTATCAGACTGGTGTTTTGGCTTTTTAAGTATCTTGCTGAAGAGTGTTATTAGGCTTTTTTAGACAGTGCCTGGTGTATTTTCTCAAAAATTATGTGACAACTCATAAAATAATAAAGTTGTAGCATATCTTGCAACCCATAATGCCAAAGGTTCGAGTGGAAACGCAGAAAAAGTGGAAGGTAAAGATGTGGAATTGTTCCTGTAGACACTAGCGTACGGAGGGGGGCACTGTGCCATGGCCCCCCCTCAGACCCTAAAAATAAAAAAATGTATAAACAGTATTCGGCAGTGGCGTAACTAAGGTATGGCAAGGGCCTCAATTTAAAATAAACTGACTTTGTTTTCTGGTCACTGATATACGCACTACGCAAATTTTTTTATGACTACTGTACGTGTCCTCTGCTTGATTTTCATTTTACGATTTCATTCTTTCATTGACAAAATTGTTTCACACGTGGCTGTTAAGTAACTCAATACAGGTAACAATGAACACCAGAAATAAGCTTCGGCTGGCGTGAGATTTGAGCCCACAAACTTCAATAAGCGTCTTCGATAAGCGATACATGTCTAAAACTTAATATCCAAGCACGCATGAAGGTTTACTTCATGAGCCTCAGACAACAAAAGTTCAGTTTTCTGTCTCACCGGCTAATAAGTCTCGTAAAAGCATTGTACTAAGACCTGCTTCCAGAATGCACAAAATGCGTATTTTTAGGTGTAATTTTACAAAATTTTTCCTGGGGCATGCCTGCGGTCTCCCCTACAATGGTCGTGCCTTCAGCACTTCCCCTAAAGTTGATTTGTGACGTCACACGATTGTGACGAAACTTTGCCCTCCCTCGGAAATTTTCTGCGTACGCCACTGCCTGTAGAGTGTAGAGGTAATGCTACAACTTTATTCTTCTAAAATGCTCTACAACTGGTAAAGAATTTTAAATTTCATGTTTATTTAACAATTTGGCTTTTTTCCAGACATGGTTTGGCTTTTTTTCTCAAGAGATGTCTGGCAACCCTGCGCACTGAAGTTTTTTTCCACTCAAATCTGTTTTTTTAGTCGACCTGTGTGTCTAGGTTTAATTATGAAAATCGCGTGAAATCTGTGTTTTTTGAAGTGATGAACTCATTAGCAACTTTAATGTATTCAATAATATAAAGATAACTTTACATTACAGTGTTTACATGCGCACATCAGGTGAGAAAGTACGCATATCGGATGAATAAGGACGTGTTCAATCAATTTCATATTGTCATTTAAGATCATTGTCAGGGTTACATACAGTGGTGTGTTTAAGGGAAGGCAAGAGGGGCACTTGCCTCGGGCCCCCCTTTGCAACGGCAGTGTGTAAAGTACCTTGCTTTCAAAGGGTCCCAACAGCAACTGTAATGTATAAGTAGGCTACTTTGCTTTCAAAGGGCCCCCAACAGCAGTTGTAATGTGTAAATACCTTGCTTTTAAAGGGACCCAAAGTAACTGCAATGCATAAGCACTCTTCCTTCAAAAGGCGCCTAACTTCACTTATTTCTGGTGCTTCATATTACAATTTGGGGAATCGAAACTTTCACCGGGGGACTGAGTGGCGACGGGACTGAGTTTTGGGCCCCCTGTGACAGCGTGGGCCCCCCCAATTGGGGGTACGGAGTGCGGCTGATACGGCTCTGAACTTTGTTGTGTCACGTCGAGCTTTCAAAGAAATAACAACACAAGAAAAGTAACAGCAAGCATAAAGAAAAAGCATAAAAAATCATAACGAGTACAATCAGACTCTTTTACAGGATTTCAGAAAGTCATTAACAGCGATGAAATCAGCAACTGCAATTGGGATCAACGCATCAGGTGCACCGAATATCAACAAACGCAACAAATCAACGTGGTCCAAACGCTCAAGGCGTTCAGCAAGTCCACATTTGGTGTTAATTCCACGAACATTATTTTTAAAATGCTGCACGAGCGATGCTGTGAAGGTTACAGTGAAAGAAAAGGTGTGATTCAGTTTCTCTGTCGCAGCTTACACAAACACGACAATTGTTTGTGGTGATATTTAACGGGCTCCGGGCGAAGCGAAGCATACAACGTATGGATGAAAATTAAATGATTTTAAGTGCGCCGCCTTATGGTCCGAAAAATACGGTGCTGCGTTTTTGTTTGATTTACTAGTCTCCGAAAATATGGACAATACGTTTTCAAAGCTGTGCGAATTAATTGTCCCAAGTGTTCATTTGTTAGGGTTGCACGATGGTATGATTTTACGAACTTCATCCCAAAGAATAAAAATGCACAACAATATGACATGCTACAATACAGTAATGTGTCGTCCATTGGTCTTTTCAGTCCTGGGCATATACCTTCCGGAACTTGTTGCCAGAACTCATGTGTAGAATGGCACTGACTGAAATTTTTAGAGCCGGATCTTTTTGCATTTCGATCAGTTCAATTTGCACAGCAGACAAGTGTGTGACGAACAGTTGGTGGATTGGACACCGAATACATTAACGTTGAGTGGATTTACATGAAATGGAAAACAAGCTGTTTATTCCTGTAAAACAGTGGTCTTCAACGTGGGCGAAATCGCCCTCCAGGGGGCAATTTTTTGTGTTGTGGGGGGCGATTTTATGATTTACGAGATTTGGGGGGCGATTTCAGTTTCCAGGGGGGCGATTTCTACAGGTTAAAACATACTAAAATGTTTAAATTGATTTCAAAAAACAATATTGTTACTTTGAAATGAAATCATTGCATGCACGTTCGACGCCATAGTTCGTAACAAAGGTTATCAAACACGTATCAGACTGGTCACGCATCAATCACGCTAACATTGTTCTGTGTAACGCTTTACGGTACTAACTATCCAAGACCACTGAGATTGTCACTGGTTAGGAATCGAGCATTGCGGTTCTCACGTAAGATTATAGGGCAACTGATTTTTTGACCAATAAACTGAAATTTGACTTTATAGTTTACAAATTTTGACTTATCAATTTTCTGCGTTTGCAACTGCAAACTAACTCAGCTTTTGGTATTGACGTTAAATCAAAAATCAGAAGCATATTCGTGCAGTATACACACTTTTTAAGAATTTGGTTATTTAACCTTAGCCATGATGTATTTGCTAAGGGCATTAGTAACTACATTACAGTAGAGTCAAACCTGAGAGCATCATAAAGGTAAAGCAATATATGCATAATAGGTAGAGCATTTACCAAACTAAGTAAGCACCGTAAGACCACGTTTCTTGCCTTCCCTCGCCTAGCCTACCTAATATACAATCGTCATGTAGCGGAGGAGGACAGATGCATTCATGGCCCTCCTGCACGATATTCGCTACAAATGTCAACTAAACCTGTCACGAGAGCAACCACTGCTACCCGCACTGGATGTGTTCGGCATGGGGTGGGTCATGAAGACTCACGATCCAACATACTCCAGGTGAACACCGAGGGGCTTACTGCAGACAAGATTTCTGTCATTGAGCAGCTAGCCTGTAAGAACAAGGCTTTCATCATCGTCTTACAGGACACCCACTGCACAACCGCAGACAAGCCAGTGATTCCCAACTTTTCACTAGCTGTGTCAGTCCTGAGCATGAATCACGGCCTTGCCACGTTTTCCGTGAGCGGTTGGAATGGTTACTGGTCGATCAGTCTCCAGAACAATCAGAGACTGAGTGGTTGTGCGTAGACGTCGAAGGATTCAAGATCATTAACGTCTACAACCTCCACTCTCGCGATTCACACCAACGGCCATACCGACGTTCCCACACCCCAGTCTGCATGTTGGTGACTTCAACTGCCAACATGTCAACTGCGGTTACAACAAAACATCTCCTAATGGTGAGAGCTTGGACTCTTGGGCAACATCAAACAACCTTGGACTGTTGTATAACTCAAAGGAAACAGCCAGCTTCTTGTCTCACCGATGGAACATCGGCACCAACCCAGGCCTAGCCTTCGCGAGTTTCGGCCAGGACAGCCCACTGCCGTCACGGCAAATTCCATCGCCTCGCAACTCGTGAAAAACGGGGCACACAGGACCGGGAATTGCGAGTCCACCAGGCTGGTCAACAAGGAGGTTTCCGACCTATGGAAGATCCGACCTATGGAAACACCTGAGGGTCACAGTATCTCTGAACCCTTTAGACCGGAGGAGCGTGCTGCTGCCCTCAGACGCCTGAACCCAGGAAAGTCTCCGGCATTGGACTCCATCTTCCCGGAGTTCATACTCCACGCCGGGTCGGCTCTGAAATCTTGATTTTTGCGACTTCCTCAGTTCCTGCATGCGCCAACTCAAAATTCCAAAGATGTGGAGAAGAGCACTAATAGTTGCGATCCCTAAGCCAGAAAAGCCATTGGGAAACCCAAAGAGTTATCGTCACATATCTCTGCTGTGCATCCCCTATAAAATCCTTGAGGGACTTAATCTACGCCCGTGTAAACGCAATCGTCGACCCATTGCTCCCTCGAGAGCACGCGGGCTTTCGACACGGGAGATCGACCGTAGACCAGGTCACCTTGCTGACACAGGACATCGAGGATAGCTTTTAGGCTAAAAAGAATGCCGAAGCTGTGTTTGTCGACCTCACAGCAGCCTACGACACTGTATGGCACCGCGGCCTCACCTGCAAGCTGCTGCAATTGCTACCTGATAGACACGTGGTTCGCATTATCATGGAGATGGTTGCCAATCGCAGCTTTGCCCTCACCATCGGATACGGCAAAAGAAGCAGGTTACGACGCCTCAAGAACGGCGTCTCACAGGGATGTGTCTTGGCGCCCCTTCTCTTCAACATCTACATCTCTGACCTGCCAGCCACCGTCTCTAGAAAGTAGGCCTAAGCATAAGCTGACGATTTAGCAATCATGCATGCTGGTGGAGACTAGCAGGCAGTGGAAGGGATGCTGACCAAGTACATGGCAACTGTGGGTGAATACCTCCAGACTTGGAAGCTGAAGCTCAGCACTACAAAAACGGTGTCGGCAGTATTCCATCTTAAAAGGAAGCTAAACGTGAGCTTAAAGTCAAATACAACAACGAAACCCTGCCTTCTGCTCCGAGCCAAATACCTCGGAGTAACGTTAGACAGGTTCACTCACGTATCGCCGACACCCAGAGTCACTTCGCAAGAAGCTGACATCACGCGTCGCGCTCCTGAGGCGGCTTGCTGGCTCCGGTTGGGGTGTTGGAGCAACAACTCTGCGAACAGCCACCTTAGCCCTGGTGCATTCAACCGCAGAGTACGCCGCTCCTGTTTGGTGCCGCAGTGCTCATACCTGCCTCATCAACCCCACCATCAACGACGCCTTGCGAATTGTGACTGGATGCCTGCGTCCTACACCAGCGGACAACCTTCCAATCCTCGCAGGCATCCGATCTGCTGAGCTTCGTCGCAATGGAGCCGCATTGTCTCTAGAGCGCCGTGCCATGGAGCCTGGAGATCTGCTCCCCTTCAGCGCTCACCCGCCCATCGAGTGCAAACGCACGGCGCCTCAAATCGAGACACCCATTTGTGCCCGCCGCACATCATCTCATCAGTTTATCTGACAACAACAACATACGTGCGCCGCAGTGGGCGGATGACCAATGGAATGCGGAGTGGACGGACAACCCCACAAGAAACCGCATTTTCATCCCCGACACCGGCACCCAAATCCCCGGAATGACCCTCCCAAGAAGAGCCTAGGTTCGGCTTAACCGCCTCCGCACTGGTGTCGGACGTTTCCGCTCCTGTTTATACAAATGGGGTATGGCCTCCTCTTGAGGTTATGTCCTTGAATTTTCTATCAAAACTCGTTATGTCCTTGATTCTTGAAAAACATATTGTTGTCCTTGAATATTTTCCGGCGTCCTGGAAAATTCTTGAATAATTTTTAAATTGTTCATTTTTGAAATAATGATTACATTGAACATTCAAGAATCAAGAATAAACAAGGTAAATGAACAGAACAATGTGCAGATTTGTTTCATCTTCAGCATCTTCAATTGTGCAGTGAAAAGTAAACTCTTCAAGAACGGTTGTGTCGTCATAATACGTTTTGTTTAGTTTTCAATATCGTACATAGTTAACTTAACCTGACTTACCCATACGTTAAAGCTTGCTGAAAGGGTGAATGAGAGTAGCCTGGGCGGCCGCAGAAATTTTCCGGGAGGGAGGTGCAACGTCGACATTTTGCTTATCATTTTTAGGTTGCTGACGTTACAATGCAAATGGTGCTCACAAGATGCTTTACTGTTCTACACCACAAAGAAAATGCCCCATGAAAGCACGTGCTCCATTCGCATCTATTTTGAGATCTTTTTCAAGTGGAGCTGTGTACGAATTTGCCACAAAGGTGTAGGCTACTTTCTGTCATCCGTTACAGATTTTGCTGAATTGGCACATATTCACACAACTGAGTCTGAAATGGACCTGAACTGTTAATGAATACGTTTGCGGATCTCTCATTAGTCTGTGCTGGTTGAACAGAACTCACTTCTGAAATCTTTTGTCCGAATTGTTTTCCACATTTCGCCTATTAGAAATGCTTTTTCTTTTCATAAACTATCCACTTTTGAGAGAACTTTCCACAAATTAGTCATAGTTTGAGAACAATCAACGACCAGATCAACATTAGCGGTGAAAAACCATGAAAGTCAAACACTCTCGCAAATCTGTTTCAAACAATGAGAAATAGACCTGTATCTTGACACGACTATCGGACAATTTACTAAAATTAGAACACCACGCTGGCGTAAAAACTTAGTAGATGAATTATGAAAACTCGCCACAACCAATATAGCTTTGCACTTAGTACTCGCTCAGAAGTCAGAACTAAGCCTTAACGATTAAGACTTATTCCCGCAAGCCTTTCATAGAGGTATTTCTAACAAGCCATGTAGTTTTATTCTGTGTGAAAAGAACCCTGAATTAGTGTAGCTTGATTAAGCTGTTCACTCAAACACATTGGTCGCACTCACAATCTCACACCACACAGCCTTGGATTTTTCAAACTTGTGGAAGCACTGCTACAGATTCACTCATGCTTCTTTTCACACAGTATGAAACAACGTGTCTTAGTAGGTCATGCCCTCCAAATTTTTAGAATAGGTAGTCATTTTGCGCTTTGAGAGGCGGTATCCCGAAGAAAATACTGTTGCTCGCCTAACATCAAATCTTTCGGACTGCCTAATTTTTGCCCGCCAAAAATTTTTGGGCTGTCTACGCCACTGTGTCACTGCATCGCTGCATCATCTGGCAAAGATGTCTGAGGTCAACAGTCACATGCGGAAAAACGCACCCTTTAAGTCCCGCGTGCGCCATTTTTTTGCGGAGCTTTGCAATCCTATAACTCGCCAGGAGATTGAGCTAGAGAGCTGTTCAAACCCTCTACGGATTCAGCAAGTCTTCTAGTTGAAATCGAAAAAAAATTTTTCGTTTTCGGTGGGGGGTTTTCTTGGGAGACCGCCACAAGTGGGGGTGTCTTTGCTATCGTAACTTGAAGTGAACCTTTGAAGATTCGTTGCCATGTTATTGTTACCCAACAAAGAGCAACAGTAGAACAATGCGCTCGCAAGTTTCGTAACGTT
>JGI24158J21664_10009746_pt1 | contig 12826 bp, 10 predicted proteins | sample Ectturendosymbi3_FD_21664 | JGI IMG/M metagenome (IMG submission 21664) | reverse complement strand
TTATATTTGTGATCATTAAACCACTCCATCCAAAATTAGCTCACGCTTTTGGTTACAGGTTGAGTCTAAGTGCAAGCGTGCATTCTCAAACCTGACCAGTGGTCATCAATGTAATGAAACAGGCATTATTAAGCAGCAGTTTACCCATGCCAAAGTACAGCTGACGAAAATTCCAATTATCATCATTTCATTATAGAGGAGGGCAGTTTTACTGTGCAGCTTACCTTTAGTGATGGGAACTGCAGTTCATCAATTTATCTCCTAACATTTCACCTCTGTTTTGTTTCCAAAACGCTAAGTTTTTGTTTACAAATTACATGCATGCATGTTTGTTGAACATACTCTTTTTTATGACATTAGGTCACTCAAAGTTGGTAAGACAACAGAAATGTAATTAATAACTGAGTGTTCTATCGTCCCCCAACCGCCCATTTCTGCTTCACCGCTTCCCAATTTCCTATTTCTGCTTCATCGCCCCGCTGAGGGTTCTTACCGTCCCCAGGGGGGCGGTACCGCCCACTTTGGGAACCACTGGTATAGACTATTCATTTCAGCTTGTGAGGTTGTTTTTTCAGAAGGATACTATTTTAAGTAACATGAATTTGTAGTCAACAAATATCCCTCTGTGATAATAAGCTAGTCAGTTGAGTTGCATCATTTTCACTTTATGTATATTCCCATTGAGTGTTGCAAGCGGTTTGTGGTGCTATCTCTGATTTGTAGTAGGTGTCATTTAGCTATTTAAGTAGTGAATACTATGTAGTTAGTAAGTCAGTGACGACACCATGCATGTTTTTTTTCCCTTGTATCCTGTTTATTTTTTAGCTATAACATTTCGGTCATTTTCGTTCAGACATTTTGGTCACTGAAACATTTCGGTTACTTGTCTCACAGTTATACTTAAAACTCACCATAGCAATGTTTTTAGCCTATATTTTCAAACATTCCGACCGAAATGACCTATTTTTTTTAGTAATTTCAAAAATGCTTTAGTCTATGACTGAAAAATGACTGAAAATAAAAACCCAGCTTGTATCCATCCACTGATGCCAAACACAAGGCTGGATAGATCACAAGCGTTGTTTTTGAAGTCATCAGTATTATGCTTGAGAATAAAGCTTGATCTACCAGATTTAGTGGGGCATGCTAAAGCCATTATACCACTTAGCCAGAGTTCATCCATATTTTTAGAAATATAAACATACATTTTATTGGTCATCACATTGGCAAAAGTGTGTGATAGTCTTTTCTCCTAGACATCCTCATTACCAACTGACAGCAGTCTGTTTTTGTGGACAGCTATCAGTAGAGGCTATTAGCCATCTATATGTAGAGGCACTGCCTACCATATAGTGCTGTTACTTGTCGTGGGAGGTGAATGGTACAGTGCAGAGTATTGTTGGAGATTCAGAAGCTACATTAAACGGGACAGGGCTCATTTTTTGCCAAATGGTACAAAAAATTAGAAAATGTCACCACTGGTAAATAACTATTCTTCATAGTAAGTCATTGCACACATGGAGGATACTGCAACTTTACAAAATCGTGCATTGTATGCAAGTTCATTTTGTGTTTGAAAACTTCCAGAATTTTTTGAAACTAATGAATAATAATGTTAGTCATAATTTTTACCACTTTGAGAGCTGGCGTACGATACTTCGTACCTAAATTTCGGCCTAAAACTAGCAGTTTTCAGTTGCCTTACCAACGCCATAGGTCCTCCACCGATTGTGCTTGAAGGGCTCAAACGGATTGGCCAGTCTTCTAGTCTGCACTCGAAAAAAAATTTTTTGGTTGGGGGTTGTGGATTTTTTGTGAGTGACGTCATAAGTGAAGTAGTTTTGGGGCCATTTTGGCTCATGTTACCTGGCCTAGGACCCAACCGCTAGGCCAAAGCATTTCGCTGAAGTTTTTATTGGAAACTAGGCTCGAGTCCGAGTCTTTTGAGCCTTTGATCGACTTTCTAGCGATGCTCGTTCAAAAGTTATGATCTAAAAAAAACAAATCAATTAATTATCTAATTAGTCACATATTTTTATGAACTTGGATCATAACTTTTGAACCTGAAACCCCAGCAGGTCATCCAAAGTATCAAAATACTTGGATTGTAGCCTAGTTTCTAATAAGAACTTCAGCGAAATACTACCATCTAACAGTTTGAGCCCAGGGCCAGGCAAAGTGGGCCGAGGTGGCCTAAAAGTATTCCACTTATGACGTCACTCACAAAAAATTCACACCCCCAACCAAAAAATTTTTTATCGAATGCAAGCTATAAGACTTGTTGCGTCTTTTGAACTTTTGACCAGGTCAGTAGCGTTTACCGGACCGGAGAAATTCCCACGCAAAGCCATGTGCGTTTCAGTGTTTTTTTCGCGAAAATCCCCGGAAGCGGCTGGACGCCAAAGTGTTAAAGATGTGTTTTACTGCCTATTATAACGCTAATAATTTTATTACCAAAACTACAAATACACAAATATGTTTTATCATTATTGAAAAGGACTTTCAGAGTTTCCAAATGATATCTTACTTGAAAATTAATAAATAGCCTTTTTGGAATCAAGCCCAAAAAGTTATGTCATAATTAAGTGATGTTGAATATGGAAACTTACATTTTGGCATTGTTAGCTTAAGTTGTAAATAATGAAAAAGAACCTTAACTATTTCCCAAGTATAAAAATGAATATGTTATTAAAGTTTGAAAACAAACGTTAAGGTTTTAACCCTTTAACGACTGCGATTGGCAGGCCCTTTTTTGGCCATAAATCGCCAGCCGCTAGAGCTAGAGAGCTGTTCAAAACCTCTACAGATTCAGCAAGTCTTCTAGTTGATAGCGAAAAAAACGTTTTTCCTTTTTGGTGGTGGGTTTCTGGAGGTGACGTCACAATGAGGGCATGTTTTGGAAATTTTGGTCACCTTTGGCCGGCCCTGGGCCCCAAACCATTAACCAATTCTATTGGCTCCAAGTTTTGTTGAAAACTAGGTCAAAATCCGCGTCTATAGAGCCCTTGATTGACTTGCTAGCATACCTGTAGCCAAAATTATGGGTCATAAACCCAGTTTTTGGCCTAATTCAAAACTTTTCAGAAAAGGCATAATTTGCCCTTTCAGGGTAACTTTGGCCCGCCATAACTTGCCAGCAGATTGAGCTAGAGAGCTTTTCAAACCCTGTAATGACTAATGGCGTTGTGTAGTTAAATTTGGTTGGGAGGTTTTGGGCTAATGGGATCATGACAGGGGCATGTTTTTTGGTTAGTTATTTGACATCATCATCTGATCCCACGCACCAATATTTTGGCTCGCAGTATTTTAGGATTCTAGGCGAGAATATGCGTTTTTAGAGCCCTTGATTGAGTTTCCAACGTTTCTGGTTCAAAAGTTAGGCCAAAAAACAGCTAATTGGTAAGGGGCTTTTCTCAATACTTTAGGGGGATTTCCCTAATTTGTTTTAATGTTTTTTGGCCTTAATCCTGGAACCAGGAACGCTAAAAACCTATTCGGACCCTCCAAAGTCCCGAAATGTAACAAAAAAACAGCTAAACTAAAAAAAATTAATGTCATTTAAATCGCTCCTGCGGGTCTTAAAGGGAGGTCGGGCAAAAATGCTGATGTCAGCAACAAATAACATAAACATCCTATCATCACATAAGCATTAAAAAAACCAGACATCCTAAACTGAAAAGTATTTTTTTATTGCAAACTACATACCTTCACAAGTCCTTGGAGTGTTTGAACAGCTTTCTAGCTCAATCTGACGGCGAGGTATTGCCTGGGGAGAAATGTCCCTCAAGAGTGGCTTTTGAGGGAGCAAAATTTTGGTCAATTTTTGCTTTATGAGCCATAATTTTCGCTCCCGATATGCTAGGAAATCAATCAAAAGCTCTGTAGCCGTTGGTTTTGACCTAGTTTTCAACTAAATTTTGAGTCCAAAAAATGGCCCATTAGGACAGCGCCCAGGGCCAGGCAAAGATGGCCAAGATAACACAAAAACGCCCCTACTTGTGACGTTCCCCCCAGAAAACCTCAAACCCAAAACGAAAAATGTTTTTTTCGATGTCAACTAGAAGACTTGCTGAATCCAGAGGGTTTGAACAGCTCTCTAGCTCTAGCGGCTAGCAATTTATGGCCAAAAAGGGCGCACCAATATGTTGGCACGCGCGGTCGTTAAAAGGGTTAAACAAATTTCATGCATGACTGATCACAAAAACATGCAATTTTCAAACTCCTATATCCACTGACCTGGTTTTCCTCAAGTTAGTGTCTGTTTGCTCAGAATGATCTGCTCTTAACACCTTCCCTACTGGTTAGTGAAGTGGCTTGCCCAACGTTCCCCACTGGTATGTTTTTCGGCAATTGTCCTCAAAATTTTCACACGCTCACAGCTGGGTTGATAAAATTCATGATTTAAAAAAAAATCAAAACAAACGGATTTTTTTATTCAAGTCAGATTTTTATGATTTTTTTGTTTGATGTGTAGAGGTTGGCCACCTAACAAGTCATAATTTTTAATTTTAAAGTGTTTGTTTCAATCGTAATTTTTTTGTGCTGTTGCGATTGGAAATCCCGAGCGGCATATGTGCAGAGCTTTGCACTGTGGCAGCAAGCAACAATGGAGATCATGCGTTGCAATCTTTCTTACTATTGGTTGCTCGCGCCACGCATATATATTTTTGTTCTTCGAACATTCCGTTCGTGGTTAATCACAGAATCAACGCAACACCACTGGAGAGGTTGCAACAGTGCTTTGTTTTTTCTTGTACAGTAACTAGAATTCAGCTGAACTTTCATTCAAACTTACTTTGCACTTGTGCGTCAGGCTTAAAGCAAATCAGTTCATAAGACCAGTACTGGTGTACAAAACGACATATTTATTGAAATGACTCAAACCATCAGTTCATCATCTTCATTAACACTTATGGCATGTTAAGAAGTTTGTACAAAAATACAAGCTTGCCAGCCTATTTGGTGCGAAGTCTATTGTCAAAATTGATTGTAACGCAGCTTTCAATAGTTCAGCTTTTGCAAAAGTATATATAACTTACATGCATAAAATGGTAAAAAACATGCATCTAAATCAAAAATATGTTCTGAAACTACTATTTCTACAGTCAACATTCTACATATTTTCTAGAATTTAGATGTAACTTTTACGTTATGGCATGTCTGTAGCTAAGGGGGCAGAGGCAGTCTCCCTAAATCTCTTTTGCGTAGAAAAGTTTGTTTTAAACATATACCATAATAAAAAGAAAAATCTACCCCCCAACAGTTTATTTTGCCTTCCAAACCTTAAAACCTGGCTACAGGTCTGCTTTATGCCAGCTTGCACTTTCAAACTTGTGGCATTCTGACAGTTCTGAGTCTGCAAATGTCAGTGATTTCAATCCACATATCATTTTAGCAATTAGTTGACATAGAATCTGTGACCTCATAGTTGGCTATGATTGATAAAACTGTTATTGCTTTTGTAACCTGTGTTGTTATAAGAAGTCTCTGCCTTCTCTAATAAGTTTAACCGATTAGAATACAAATTAAATGTGTCATACAAACCACAAAAAGCTTCAAAACTGCATGTTTTTTTGCTTGATATTATCACTGGTTTAAATGAAATGATTTAAATCAATCAACCCTGACTAGAAATAGATGAAGCCGATCGCGCATATAAGCCAACCCCCAAAATACCATGGTGTGTTGTTTGGGTTAATAACAAAAGAGTATCAATATGCAATGCACTGATGAAGGTTCATTATCAAAGCATTTGCTTAGGAAACAATATTACCAGTAAGTTAATTATGAAAAGAATCTGATGTTATATAATGGTNATATATGCCCTTATCATAGCACATTTTATTTGAGGTACAGTAACATTAAAATTGAGTTGTAGTTTATCGGAATTAACTTTATTTAGTGTAGTCTCAGTGTTTATGGCTGGATTTATGACTGAATGGTGCTATTGGTGATATTGCGCGATCTGAGAAGTGGCGTCATGTCAATGTGTTTGCGTGAGATCAAATTTATGTGCATATAAGCTAACCCCCTAATTTGATGTTTTTTTTTAGTTTTAAAGTCGGCATATATGTGAGTACACACGGTAAACTTGTTTTTGTGCTTATGCAATATCCCTTAATGCAAATAAGATCACAACACCAGTACCAGTGAATGAAATGAAATATTTATTGAAATGCCAAAACTGCCAGTTTAGTAATTTCATTAACACTCATGGCATACATGCATAAAATGTGAAAAACTTATAATAATAATAATATATATGTTGCACGAATCAAAAATAATATGTTATATAACTATGTTTACAGTTAACAGCCTTCATATTTGCTGGAATTTTAATACAACTTTAACTTCATGCTAGTCTACAGTGTAAACTTATGGCATTCTCTAACAGTTATGACTTCTGAATCTGCAAGGGTTGGTGATTTCAGTCCATCATGTAATTTTTTCATTTAAATGACATAGAATCTGCGACCTCACAGTTGCCATGATTGGTAAAAATTCAAGTGGTTTTAACTTGTGCCATCATAAGAGCTCTTTGCCTTCCATACGAATACTGTGCAGGCTATGTGAAAACCTATTAGAATGCTAATTAAATGTGTCACAGACATCACACAAAACTCTAAAACAGCATGATTTTTGTTAATTTTATTGCTTGATTTAAATCAATCAACCCTGGTTCACAGGTCACCTTTGTAAAGTTAACCAAAGCTCAAAAATTTGCACTACCATTGTCTGAGATGTGAGTGCAATAGTCCGTCTAGTGCTTGCTATAGATTAAACGTCGGCTTGCTGATTTACCTACACCCTTCCCTGATGCAATCTATAGTGTTTTAAATATTCATGAAAGTTTTATATATAACATTATTTCCAATTACGCTCCATTCATTGCGATTCATGATGCATACAAAAACGAAATCTAACAATGGTCTCAATGGAGCTGCGTTTTCATCAGCTTTTTTTCTTTCAATTTATAGCCTACCAACCCCTTCAATTTTTACCAATTTTCATGCGCAAACAAGCGACAAGTTGAAAACCTAAAATAATTGATGCATTGTTCATTGCTTGGAAAGTTTTAGACCCATCAACACCTTGGTTGATGCTGTATTCACTGAGATTTTTGTTCCTTTTGAAAATCAAACCTACCAATGTTTTCAATGGACAAAGCTGAAAAAACAAAGACATCAGTGCAATGTTCATAGCTTGAAAAGTTTTGAAACCCTTCAGAGACCACAGAAGCCACTACTTTGTCTTGCTTGGTGTTTTTATGGCAATAACTTATGAAACACTGAAGGTACATTGACAAGTAAAACATTGCAAGAAAGGCTTTTGTGAGATTTTTCAGATGAGTCTAACAGAAAGGTATGTTTTCATACCTTCTGAAAAAATATACTTTTTGTTTTTTCTGCCTGTGGGCAAGTTTTTGATAATTTAAGAAAAACTTTTCATACCTACATTTTAGCCATTTTTGCAAGGACTATACCTGGCTTCGACTACTTGCAAAGACTATGCTAAGTCACTTCCCATTGTTTTGGCGTGGGGAAAAAAGCAAAGTTGTGGCAAAAAGAGCAAGTTGGGACAAAAAAAGCAATTTGAAAAAAGCAATTTTTTAGGTTTTATGCCAAAAGCGTTGCCGATACTAGATTTCGGAGTGCACCATTGGAAAAAAGCAAAAAATAAACCACTAACAAAAATTAGAACTTTTCAAAATGTTTTCGTTAACTTTTTGTTTTTTTGTTTCAATTCCTCATCAACTCCTCAATAGTTTTTTAGATTTTAAGTTGGTAGAACTTCTTTTCTTATTATTTCTGCTTGAAATTCAGTAGGATGTCATAAGACCAGGGTTGAGAAAAAACTAGTTTTTTAAAAAAACCCAACCAACCGGGGTAAATATAATTTGGAAACCGTTTCACCACTAAAAGTCCATTCTAAATTGTGTTTGGAAACACTGTTCCCACACATGCAATTCTTGCAAGCCCTTAACAACACGACACTGTACCAACGCCAAGTCAACCCATTTCCGTAACCCAAAGTCAACAAAACAAACAAACAAACAAATAAACAAGATCATATGCTATTGGTGTCTGGTATCAATACTACAAAATTAGTAAACCTCATTTTATTACAAGCAGGCTTCTCCATCATATGTAACATACGTGCATTGTAGTTATATTATCTGTAATCAATCTGTGACAAACAATTTGTAATAACCTAAAATTTGAAAACATCCTAACAACAGTTTTGTCAGAAATTCTATATACATAATGATGGAAAATCATGTAACATCTGCACCACTCAACTTCAAACTTTGAGCAGTGAACTTGCTGAGCATGCTATGAACCACATATGTCCGATTGGCAAATCATTAAGATGGCAATCTGCCGATACATACAACAGCATCATAACCATTTGCTTGACTGTAAAACTGCTCATGAAGAGATACTTGTATCTTGCTCAAAATACTTCTGCCAAGTATTTAGTGTATTATACTTTTTTGATACTTTTCAGTGTTTCGCTACTACTTCCCAAGCATAGCAAAATGGTAGTATTAATAAATGAGTTCAAATCTGATAAATGAGCTGTGGGTAATCACATTTTTTCTATACACAACTTTTATTGCTGAACTGCTCATACTGTTTGATTGGCATTGTGCTGCTAAATATTGTTGCAGTTACTGATGATGACTGTAATAATAAAGAAACTGGGGCTCACATTACCAGGGGTGCAACTAAAGGGATAGATTAATCTGGTCCATTTAACATGTGCGACTGAGATAATGTTGGAAAAATAAAAATCTATCTTTAGAATTTTCTTGAGTACCTAGGAAAACATACTGAACCATAGGCATTGATGGTTTTGAAGCACTTCTAGTTTAAAAAATTATCTGGTATGGTAAACCTTGTTTCAATGTAATTATCAATGTTGAACATGTCATAAGCTATTGGTATCTGATTTATTGGTTATACATTGGTTGAGATAGGTTGACTAGTTAGCACTGCCAATCACTGCATCTGGAGAATATCTGAATCTTGTAGCTGAGATGTCTTTGGAAACCTATCCGTAGTATATAATGGTTACATCCATGTTTGCTTTAGATGAATCACTAGCTGATTTATAGTTTTGAAAATGTGTTTGGCACGTTTCATTTTTGATGGCTTATTTTGGATCTGGTTCTGAAAGATTCATTATATGAAATGAACTCCCTGCTACTGTACCATCAGTATTTCTTGACTTGTTGCCTGATCCGTTAGATTAATTATTTATTGCTAGTTATTCACTGCAGAGTACTGTATTGGTTTGGATTAGAAATTGGTGTTCTAAGATTTGTTCAACTGACAATGCTGCAATATCATACTTTACCATTTACAAGTATATTGGCGTATATTCACCAATGCCTATAACACACGGTCCTTGTTTTCCTGCTAATAGTTACATTGCAATGAAAATACACTTATTTAAAATGTAGTGCAACTGCAGATTTATAGCAAATAATGTGCATTGCTAATACCATGCATGTATTTAGACATTACTTTGATATCTCTTGGTGTGATTAACTGCTTGCTCAATGAGCTGTTGATAAATTTATAAGTTTTGAAACAAAAGCTTCATTAACATTAAAAAAGCCTTCAAAAAACTATACATGTTTTATTTTGAGATGTTTTGGATTATTCTTAATCCATCCTAAGTCAAAAAAATATCAGTTAGAAACAAAAGCTTTTGATGCAAAAGTAAAAAAATATAGTTGACACTTTCACAATGTTAAATTGCCAAATGTAAAATTGATGTTAGTTCATCCAAAAATTTCTTATAAATTGCAGAGAGTTGTGCTTATCAGTGTGTCATGATTGCGGGGAAAGCAGCCTTATGATAAAGACTCAAAATACATCACGGTTTTCAGCAATCTCAGTTAGTTCTGATGATTCCATATGAAGACAGGACAAAGCAAGGTCAGTGAGACAATTGTCCCACTGCTTGTTGGTCGATTTCTGGGCTGCTTTCCCGTGAGTGTAGCCAGCAGGGCTTGCCACACCAACCTTTCTTGAGACATTCTGGACACATGGTCAAACCTCCAAAGATGAGTTCTCTCTCCTACTTACAAGGTTTTACAATTGCATAGCTGCACATTTTTACAAAGTGCCACACCATGAACTCTTTGCAAAAGTCAATGTCTGTCACTTGTGCTTGAGATAGCACTCCTTCAGTCATTATCCAAGATTCATGACCGTAAGTTACGATCAGATCAAAGACCAATTCGGAAAATGACAGCTTTGTGGTGTTTGAAACCTCTCATTTTGTGAACACAAGAGTTTATAGCCCAAGTACAACTGTGTTTGCTTAACAATGCGTTGCATGTATCACTTCCCTTGTTCCATCGTTCATCACTTGTGAATACCACCCTAAGGTGCTTGAATTTTTATTGCAGAGTGTGATGCAAAATCTAACCTTGGGTTGAGCTGTAGTTATCCTTTCACAGAACAGCAACCAAAGGTAGTGCTGCTGGCTTGGACTTGATGTCCATCTGACCTTTTAGAAAACAAAAAGCTTCATTATGATTTTTGCACCGCTAGTTTAGGGAGCACTTGCACTCAGTCTCTAGATGTGGGGCATCGAATGTGCCCAAGCTTGACCTGCACTACTGGAATCATTGCGGATTGAGTGATTTGCCATGTATGGCAAACATTCACCATCCTGCCAAGTCAGACCGCAGGTTTGAAATGCAACCTGCAATGCTCAAAACCTTGAATCTGAGGAGTTTGTTTGTGTCAAGTAGTTTGGTGTTACTGGATGATTCATTCCCATACACAAGAAGGGGGACAGAAAGCCATGAAACAGCTACCAAGGCATTTTCTCTTAAGTCTTCTAGGAAAGCATACACCAAGTGCCTAAAACAGGATCATGTAAAATAATTGAACCTAGCAAGAGGATACTCAGCGTGGTTTTGTCCTGGGTACAGCATTACAGACCAAATTTTCACTCTCAAACATTTTTAGGGAATCTTGGGGGTAGTATGCAAAATGAACTCTATCCTTGTTTTGTTGACCTCAACAACATATGACCATGTACCTCAAGGAAAGCTTTGGGGATTTTTTTGTAAGAGTGTAGTGTAGAAGACCACCTGTTGCTGTCTGTCAAGTCACTCCATTTGTGCTCAGAAGTTTGTGTCTGTGTTGACAGTGTTAAATCCCACCAATTCACCTTGGATGTCGATTGTTGACAAGGGTGTGTGCTTTCACCACTCCTTTTCATAGCCCATATCAGTGATGGCCAAGCATGCGGCTAGCTGCATGCAGCTTTGATTTTTCCGAAAATTTATATATATGTTTTTTATTTCTCTTCCAAAGTGTAGAAATATAGTAAAATGGTACTGTGGTAGCTAGTGTGCCACACACAGTATTGCTTTTGCAAGTCATTCCAAAAAGAATTATGATGTCGCAGAAGCGTAGATTGCGAATAAATTCGTGTTTTTAGATTTGTATATTGCGGCTCTTTGTAACTTGGGTTTTGCGATATGCAGCTCATACATAGAGCAGCATTGTCCACCCCTGGTCTATGTGAATTGGATAGACTGTCACATCTGAGTCAACAAGGGTGTCAGTGTTGGAAGCTGCAAGATCAACCAGTTTTAAATCCCCACCCATGCTGTAGCAGGTTGAGAAATTCAAATTCCAATGAAGGGCTGAGTAAGGAGATTGATACATAGATTGGTATAGCAAATACAGTTTTATGTGAGCTTTGTTGTTCCATGGTCAAAAAACAGAAGCTTGCAAACTCGCAATTGGTCATGATTTTTAGGTAATGACTGAAAGAATGCTGTTTCAAGTATAAGCACTAAGCAGCAGAGATGTAGTTTTGCAAAAAAATTAACGGTCTGAGAGTTTGGGACAAGGTGCGCAGCTGTGAAATTCCTAAAACCTTGAATGTCAAACCACCTCTCCGGTAAATAGAAAGATCTCAGCGACCATGGTTCAACCATGTGGCCAGAATTACTGAGGAAAGATTGCCAAGGTGAGTCCTGATGGCTACACTCATGGGAAAAGGCAAAGATTGACCCAAGACCAAGTAGCATGACTGCATCTCTGACTTGGCTTAGTCACGTCTTGGTATGGAGCCAGCAGAACTGAGATTGCTGAAAACATTACATTGATATGAAACCTCCTTGGACTGCTGCCCCTGCAACCCTCCCGAGAAGCAAAGCAGGTGTGTAAATGAATGAATATAGATTGATAGAAAAGCATGCATTAGTGGACAAAAGTATGTACAGGATAATAAGAAAGTTTGTGACCTAACTATGATGCAGTTCTTTTCTTTTTTTCACCTTGAGCTTTTCAGTTTGTGCTCAAGTTAATCAAGATGTTTTGAGCCAATTTCAGGCCTGAATACACGATTTCTAACATAATATTCAGAGTAACTTTTTTTTCTTTCGTGATGCTGTTTTGTTGCGCTTACTGCAGTAACTTCTGTGAGTGAAGTGATTGTGATTTTTCTTCAGCTAATTCTAGAACCACAAATGCAGCTGCATTCTTTTGTTCTCTGTTCGGATTGGTCTCACACGCTTCTTGAGAAGGTGACAGCAGTGAGGAAATTAGTACATGATGGAGTTGCATCAAAAATATCAATCACTTAGGTGATTCTTAGTTGTTTTAAGAAACAATTTTACTAGGTCTAGCACCAGGCAAAGATTATGATTTCTTTCAAGTGCTAAAATGGTAGATGTTTTGATTATGAAAATCAGGGTGTTTGGACACTGCTTCTGATACAAAATAGGTGCTATTCAAGTGTGTACTTTCCACGATGGGTGTAAGCAAGGAATCGATCAGCAAATTTT
>JGI24158J21664_10009745_pt1 | contig 12826 bp, 9 predicted proteins | sample Ectturendosymbi3_FD_21664 | JGI IMG/M metagenome (IMG submission 21664) | reverse complement strand
GGAATTAGAATGACGACGAACAAAAGCGTTGGGTGTTCGAATGCGCCACAGGAAACAGCGACCGACTGCGGTTATGTAGGTTTGCAGGCTATCGTGTTGACGGTCGGACTGTTCGCAAACAAGTAAATCGCGTTGAATCACCAATGGAATATTACTGCGAGTTACGCAGTAAGAATGCACAAAACATTAAAGCACTAATGTGTCCACTATAGAGGCAATGATTGCAACTCATCGCTACCAAAAAATCTTGTGTCGAAATAAGCACAACTCTTGTAAAATACATGGAAAAAAACAGACAAAAACAAACCATATCGCTTGCTATGTTTTCTTAATATTGCAAAATTAAGAGCATAAAAGAAACATTCGAAGTTATGGAATAACTCCACATTTTGAACATGATTCAAAGCAAAAGCAACAGAAAACTATACATGATTCAAACTGTGCAACAGCGTTTTTAGCATATTTTGTAAATGTAAAGAATTATTTGCGTCGCAAACCTTTTAAATATATTTTTAAAAATGTTAACAGTTTTTCAAATAAACGTGTTTATCCACTACGTATGATACAAAATATTAATATTAGAAAAATTAGAAAATGTTAGTATTAGGAAAAATTCAAAAACATTTAATACAATATAAGAAAAAAGTTTTCAATAAAGGTCAAATCAAGAAAACAAGAGTTTATTCCACGGCTAGTACAAAAGACTCTACGTTGCTTCTTTTTTGATTTAATTGACGTTCGTTGAAAGCAAACGGTATTTGGACGAAGCATATTTGTTTCACCCAAACACGCAACAGCAACTTTGAAGTGCACTTCAAACTATGCTTAGATGTACAATTCTTGTGAGCAGAGCACTGGGTTGATGTAGAGAAAAAAATGTGAGGCTTGTTTTTCGATTTAAGTGCCATCATGCCCTGGTGAAAGTTTCAATGTCCTGCCAGTATCTGCTGTTTCCGAAATTCGCGGTATTTTTGAGAAAAACTTCCTTCATTTGAGTTTGTGTCCATGAGCCAAAATTAAGCTTGTAGAATTAAGTGCTTGAATATGCGCAACATAGGCGTCATACTCGGTCACACCTTTCAACGGAAGTGGATAAAAATTACTTCAAACTAATTAAAATTTCTACATTCGTTATATAGGGCGTAAGATAATGGGGGCGTTAAGTATGTAGAAGCAAGTTAGTTGGTTTGAAGGTGAGAATGCCTTTCAAGAAAAGGTAGAACTTTTTGAGGTTCGTTTGAAAGCCCAGAAAATTTTACTTTTAAGTTTTTCCATGTTGGTGGGCTTTACATTCTGTTATCTGTGACGAAATTTGCCCGCTCATAACATTGACTTAAACCCTGCCTCTGTCGAGTCAGTAGAATTTCACTGAATTACCTTTTTTTGCGCAGCATTCGATCCAACAGTGGCAGGTTGTGTTTTGGGTCTCTGCAGCTGTGTACGTTGCTGGAGCGTTGATATATGGCGTGTTCGGGTCCGCTGTCGAACAGTCGTGGGCTAAAGACGACGTGAAAGGAACTAACAACGAAGCATGAGGTGAAAAACGCAATGTTGGTTTAAGTGTATTGCAAACTAAATAAAATATCTGAATTTTGTTTACATTTGTTTATTTTTTGTGTACGTCGTACAAATAGTCTTTCCGTGGTAACGTAGTGTACGAAAATCATGGAGGTAATTGAAAGTATAAAAGTTTGCAGTAGATTTTGTACCGAACTACTTCATGGTGATTTCTTTTCAGCCTATACATGAAGATTAATCAGCAAGGTTTCTACAAGAGCGTGGCCAATAACTGTTTCATAGTTTTTAACTGTGTAGGCATTGCTAGTGCGTCAAGCAAAAAAGCCATAGTTGAGCAATGTCTACATTTTACAATAGCAGACACTGTAAACGTGAACTTATACAATGCGTGCGATGCATCTAGTCCAATTTGACATTCTGATTTGCAACTTATGAACACATAACATGCGGGAAAGGAACCTAACTTCGAGTTGTAGTATTTTAAAGCACTTTTGTGTTCGATGCACAGGTTCGAAATCAAGCCTTGGATTTTACAAACTGGTCAATACGAAGATTTAGAATATCCTTAAAATCTGCAAACTGATGACACGTGACACCTTAGAAAAACACTTGAGGTCATTTGACCCACTGTTCAAGTTTTCAAGTCACCTTTTCCGCAAAGCTGAAAAGAAAACATCCCGAAACGTTCATCACTATTAAAACGCACCAGCCTGTTTTGGATTTGTTTGCCTTTTAGTTTTTCTTAACCCTTGAAAGCATAAGTTTTTTGCAAGTCCGTTTGAAATTAAAATACTTCGAAAGGATTTTTGTATCCTCAATATATCAACTACATTATTACTTTACGGGGCATGGTTTTACTAGCAACGTTTTCCAGTGTTGTTGTTTCATGAAAGTTCCAGACAGAGTTAATACGGAAGTTTCTGTGTATGGCGTTCCTTTATATCCTCCACAAAGTGTTCAGCAACAGCGTATTCCTTATGCATCCTAAAGATAAAAAGCATAACTGTTTCGAGTTAAGAAGCTCTAACTGTTTCAATTTGCCTATGCGGTCATTTTTATTCATGTGACTTTGAACGTGTTAAATTACTAGTTTCCTTCAGGTTACTCTCGTGAAACTATAAAGAAAACTATAAAAATTCATTCTGCTTATAGAGCTTCATACTATGCTTAATTTTGTGAATACAATTGAAGTAACTGACTGTTCAAAAAGATGTTGAAAAAAAATTAGAATAAATTATGAGAAAAAAAGCAAAAAGCACGCTGTAATTGTTTGATACAGCATCAACTGGGACTTGCTGAAAGATAAATTTCGGATTCCGGAACATTGCCAAGGCAGTGTTGACGACCAAAATAAGACACTTTTGTGCTGACCGTGGCAGCATTCGTTCCTTCTGTGTTGGTAGTTCACCTGCGATGTGTCTGCATACGTTCATTTACTGTACGTTACTTAACTTGGACCACGTGCATGCAGTGGAATGTTTCGCCCAACCAGTGTTGCGCCATTACATATTTTTTGGTCCGTGATGCATCATACGTTTCTTTTTCACAGTAGCTGCGAAGCTTCGATCCCACAGTTCGCATCGCGCAATGTTTTGCTCAGTATTTCCTTGTCACGTTTTCATGAGAACTTTGAGGTTTTCCGCAAATAGCAAGCCACCCGTTAAATTTGCAAAGTATCATCACAAGTCTTCGTTGACATCATAGAGTTTCGGCCAAGTTTTCTGAGACAGCATTCGACATTCGGTCAAAGTCTTTGGTTTCAGCTTAAAATTGCACTTCTGTAATTCGTTATTCGTTGTTACAAGACAGAAAACCTTTCTCAGAGCAGTTCATGTCGATACATGCCGAAATAAAGCACATGAGATAACAAAAGATCGTGCGTATGATGCTCAGGGCAACAAAAAAGCACAAATTATACAAACAGCCAAACAAAGAACTTGATGACAGACGAAAGGAAGATACAGAGTTCGTAAACAGAAGTTTCAAATTGGACTATATTTTTTGAGTTTTAATTAAGTTTTTGAATAGGGCAAGCAGGCCTAGCAGAGGATATAAAAGATTACAGGGTATTCACAATCATTAAGGTTTCTGTAATCGCTAATGTCCACAGAGGAACTTGGAGTAAAAAATAAACATGGCGGTGAACAAATAGTTTATTCCGCTAACAATGGGAAGAAAGATTTTCTTGGCATTGGAAAACATTTTTGCGTTTCTTACTTCTCAGTTGTTTGCAGCAGTGATGCAGACAACTCCAAGAGCGAGAATAGTATGAAGGTCGAGTCGAGACTGATTTTGTTTGCCAGTCATTTTGCTTCTCAGATGAAAGTAGTACAGTTTGGCAATTACTTTTTGATGTGTGTTGTGCAAATTAAAACTTTTTGGTTAGACTTCAAATACCCACAACAAGCTACAGCACGGGAATAAGTATAAACACTGAAAAATATTGAACTTATTCTTGGACCTCAATTATTTTTCTTTCTCCAGCCCTAACGTAAACGCTAAACCCTGAGCCGACACATGTACACTCAGCGACGGATTTACGCACAGGCCAAATAGGCCATGGCCTAGGGGCCCGCGCTTTTGGGGGCCCAGCGCAACTCTTTCTTATGACGACTAAAAATTTGCGAAAGTGCGCAGAGGCATAACTTCACACTTTACCTTGATACGGGCTGAAACGCAAATGTCTACTCAGACTCTTATCAGTAGGCTACAGCAACAACATGATAATATTGGGCATTTGGGCGTGAGGGAAATTCAGGCCGTCTGTATAAAAGCGGTTTCAAGAAAAAGAATGAAAAAAGGTACTTAACTGATGTTCAATTTTCCACTGACAAAAAGCACGCAACAACGCAAAGATCGCCAGACACTGCAAAACTCCGATGAAAAGCAAATATTGTCAGTATTGGATCATAGGTTTAGTTGTTTTTACTATATTTCCTGCAAGCAGAGAATGGTTGTTGAAATTCTGTATGTTAGTTAAATCAGTTAGAATAGTGTCTTGTGAGTTTTACTGGGAAAAACGTGTCTACATTGGGCTTACTTCATATGGTTAACTGTGGTTGATGCGACAATACTTTGCTGCTGTGCAAAATTGTCTTCATGCTGTTTACCATCCCATCGGCCTATTGCATAGTGGATTAAAACACTATATTTTGTATTGCGTGGAAAATGACGCCTTCAAAACGGGGTAAATAAACCCTGCGTCCATTTAATGGATTGTGCTTGTTTGTTTCATAAAATATGTGGTTACGATTACTCAGGGATGTAGTGCTAACAAAAAGGTGTGGGAACGCTCCCAAAAAACTAGCCATTTTGTGACAACTTCAAACTCATTTCAATCAAAACACGAAAAAGGTGTGGGAAGGCCGTTCCCACACGTTCCCACGCGTTCCCGCACAACTACACCCCTGCCGTTATGATAAAAAGAGGGGTTTACGTACCGACATCTTGACGATATTTTCGAGGGCGGCAACACGGTCCCGCATGAAAATGTATATAGGCTATCCGAAAAACAAACCTACAAAAAACGCTAGAAATCACGGCAATTTAACCCCCTCCCTACCACGGTTAGAACATTTTTACCCAGGTTTTCAACGCCATAACTCGCCAGCGAATTCAGTTGGAGAGCTGTTCAAATCCTGTACGGATTCGGTAAGTCTTCTAGTTTTGATTAAAAAAAATCATTTGGGTAAGGGTTTCTCTTGGGGGGACATCACAAAGTGGAGGTGTTTTTAAAATTTTGACCAACTTTGACTGGCCCTGGATGACAGTTCAATGAGCCAAAATTTTGGATCAAAGTTTGTTTGGAAACCAGATGATCATCCGCGTCTATAGAGCTCTTGATTGACCTTCTAGCATGTCTGGAACCAAAGGTATAGCCCAAAAACCCCGTTGTGCACAAAAATCCAAAAATTGCATGAGTCTCCAACTGGCAGCTGGTGCGGCTCGCGATATCTCGAGATAAATCGTCGCGAGAACATGCTAGAGAGCTATTCGAACCCTCGAAAGACTCATGAAGTCTTCTAGTTTGGACTGAAAAAAAAAAACTTTTGAGATTTGGGTTTGGGGTTTTCGGTGGGGGTCGTCAGAAAAAGGGTAGGTTTTGCTTTTTTTTGGTTATACTTTTATGACGTCATCACCCGGACAATGAGCCAAAATGATGACTCAAAATTTGGTTGTATTCTAGGCTGGAATATGAAGCTTTAGAGCCCTAGATCGACTTCCCGGCGTTTCTGTTGCCCAAGCTATGGCCAGAAAACTCCAAATCATTGGGGAATGAGCTGAGTAATTTCAGGGGATTTCCCTAATTAATTTCTGCTTATTTTGCCTTAACTTTTGAACCAGAAATGCTAGAAAGTCCATCAAACCCTCTAAAGACTCGTATTGTAGCCTAGAATCCACAAAAACTTTGAACCACAAAATTGGATCGATTGTTCGACTCTCATGGTTTGACGTCATCATCCAAATATAAACAAATATGCATAAACATCCTCTCATTGTGTAAACATCAACAAAAAACCCGAGATCTCAAGTTTAAAACTTTTTTTGCACTCTAAACTACAAGTCTTCACGAGTCTTTAGAGGGGTTGAACAGCTCTCTAGCCTATTCTGACTGCGAGTTATGGCCATATCCAAACTGGGTGTTATTCAACCCAGGTTTCCTTTGTAGGGGTAGAAATTTTGACCGCTTTTTATTTTTTTGGCCTAATTTTTGTTCCATATATGCTAGAAAGCTAATCAAGGGCTCTAAAGACTCCGATTATAGTCTAGTTTCCACAAAAAACATGAGCGAAAATATTGGCTATTGGATTGGCGTCCAGGGACGGGGGTAAAATAGGCCAAAAACACCCCCACTTGTGACGTCCCCCCAAGAGAGCACCGAACCCAAAATTGAAAAATTTTTTGAGTCGAAACTAGATGTCTTGCCGAATCCGTAGATGGTTTGAATGCCTCTGTAGTTCTAGCAACTGCAGAGTTGTGGAATTACAAGTTTTGGTCAAAAAAGTGGCCGCTATGCATATGAAAGGGTTTCAAAGAGAACTTATGAACTACACGAAAGAACTATAAATTCCAAGCAAAGATCACAATGCAACTTGTTCTTTAGAAGAATGTAGGAAAGGCTTTTAATTTCTGTTGAAGATCTAAGACAATTGGAGAACCAAATTCGGCACAACAATTGATATATTTTTGAGGGTAAACTACTGGCAAACTTTCCAGGCATACTTTCACGCTTTTCAGACAAACAACCAAATAGGTCACACTTGCGTGGGGCTCCCAAAACTAAGGTGACCTAGGGCCCCACGCTCTCTAAATCCATCCCTGCTTACACTTACCTAAACACTAAATCCTAAGACCTAATCATCAGTTTTCTCAGCGTATTTGATATGTAGAATATTACTCCATGCATGCGCACATGGCATGAAGCCAAAAATTTCGCAAGTCCGATATTTCGCTTGACACCGAATCCTGTACAGCAGGGGTCACCAACCTTTCTGAAACTGAGAGCTACTGCTTGGTGCAGATTTATGCGAAGGGCTACCAGTGTGATACACACACTTTTATAGTCAAAAATTGCTGAATTTGTCTTCAATTATGTTAACATTAATAAAAATTAAAGATATTCATGTGAAGACACTGATCATTTTTACGCTATTGTCAGAACAAGCCCACGGGCGACCCATGTGATCCGTGCGGGCGACCTGGTGCCAGCCGGCACCATGTTGGTGACCCCTGCTGTACAGTTTACATCACTGTTCCATAGTCAGCTGGTCGCTAATCGCTATGGAACTAGCTCCGATAGCGCCACCAAACCAGAGTTGAGCGGAGTCACATTTTTGAGACTCCGACTCTACTCCTGCTCCATGCTTCAAGACTCCTGCTCCTGCTTCGACTCCGAAAAATTTTGAAACATCAACTCCCACTCCTGTTAACACTCCGAAAACTTCCAAGTAACTCATATTAAAAAGATACTGTCTCTTTTGCCTCATGAGACAAAATATATGTAGTGGCTATTTTGCCTTTGATAGAACACAAATGGTTGAAATGGTCATGTGACTAACACAATACCAGAGAGACAACATGTTGAGGTTTAAAGTTATGGCTTAACCTATTCTTTACACATTGTAGACCAGTGGTTCTCAAAGTTGTCGATATCGACCCCCGGGGGTCAATTGGACCATCCAAGGAGTCGATAAATAGTCACGGGGGCGAATGGAGGTCACTGAATGGCCAGGGGGTCAATGAATAACTGCTGGGATCTACTGGAGCAATGAAGCTTCCGATTCAAAATTATTGTTAATCGGGCAAGGAACGCAAATGGCGTTTTTCAAAATATCTAACAAAAGCTGATCAATTCTCAGCTAAAGTAGTTTAGAAGTACATTCAATTCGAATAGTTTTATATTAAATCATCCATTGTGATGACATTATGAAAACTGTTCTGTTTGTCACGTCACAAACAATATTGTAGTGTATGTGTCGCTGTTTGGCAGTTGTTAGACTGGTACTACAGCAAGTGGCTACTTACGCAGTAGGACGGAGAACAAATCCTCGTATTAGTAACTGTTGGGCTAGGCCACGGGGTCTACAGAAAATTGTATACTTGAATTGGGGGTCAACGTGCGGAAAAGTTTGAGAACCGCTAATGTAGACAAACAGCCACTAAAGTAAAAAAGCTTGCACACATTTAAATTAGACATTACGGTCAGCTATGTAGGTCATGCATTCCAAACTTGTCATGTCAACACTTCAAACAAATGTGTGCAGCTACTGACAAAATAACGTCAGAACGGTTTTTGTCTCATGAGGGAAATAGACGCTGCTTATCAAATATTCACCTCAAAAGTATAGGTTTTACTGTAATTAAATTATGAAATGTTAACCATTGACGCACCAGTTTAGTAGTTCAAGCTTCCATAATTAACCAGATGAGAAAGATGACAAGTATTTGAAGTGAGTGTTAATTTTCAATTTTTGCAAAAGACTCATTTTAAATGAAATCTCCAAGGTCCAGAGCTGATCGCCTGTTCACAAATATTGAATCGTACTTTAACCATCGATCTGCTCAGAACAAACTCTGAACTATGATTATGCCAAACTGAGCCATTAACATGAATGTGCAAGCAAATCGTACAAAAAAATTAACAAGATAAACATTTAAATTATGCATAACTTAGGCTGCAATCTCTTTCAAATTTATCATAGCCAATAGAGATGCAAAACAACATAGGTTATCCTTAAAGCTGCAACTGTCAGGGCAAACATCCAACTTTTTTCCGTATGGCTCCAAAATGTGAGCAGAGGTTGGCCTATGCAAGCGGTGGCGAGATTTAGACTAGAAAGTATAAGCTGCACAATGCGAATAAACATTGTATTGTTGTACTACTGCACATTGCTTACTTCTGAGAGTAACATCATCGTCAAATCCTGTCACAAGGCCTACACAGTGTTAATGTATTGTTGGTCATTTCGGCACACTGTTACTTCTCTATAATCTGTTTTGTTAAACATTGTTTTTTGTCGTGTGTCTTGTGTTGTTGCCCACATCATTAGCCCAAGCGCAACATTTAGCCCAACATTCTTATAGTTACGGCATGGATTCTGAAATTTCCGAACTGCATTGCCACTTTCACACTCTACTGTATTTTGCATAGCCCATAACTTTGAAACCATCATTAGTGGTGAAATGCTCGGTACTCCCACCCAGTGTCACACTTTTGTGATATATGACGACGCTGGTCAGTAAGCACGCCTCAATTAGTTCCATTTTGTTTGAAAACAACAAGCATCATTACAGAAATTAGGTGCCTTGCAAGTTCTCATTAGCTCCTGCACAGACCTAAATGTGGACTCCTGCTCCGGCTCGAACCTATAATATTGACTCCGGCTCCTGCTCCAGCCTAAAATGCAAACTCCGGCCGGAGTCCACTCCAGGACTTCGGCTCCGTGATCATCTCTGACCTAGACGTGTGAACCAGTGTTGAACACGATCCGGTTCCCGGATCACAATCCAACCGGATTCTGCAATTCAGAACCAGATCCGGATTGGACTAGATTTCGAAAAAATCTCTGCTGGATAGGATATGGATATCGAAATTGCATTGATCACTGCAGCCGAATGCTTAATCAGAGTTTTTCGGATATAAAACGGATTTGATCAAATATTTCGATGGTGCTACCGGATTAGGATCGGACTGGATTACACAATGAAATTATTGGACTGGATTAGGATCGCAAAAATCTTCGATCCGTTCAACTCTATTGTGCACTGTGCAGTGAGTGACCCACTGTTGATATTTAAGCTTTTTTGCAGCTAGATCTAGCAGGTTTTTCTCACTGTTAGCTGTAAATTTTTCAATCTAGCAGCTAGCTGATTTTCTAGCAGGATTTTGAAAACCGTTTAGCTGGTTTAGCAGACAAAAATTCCTGGCCAAATATTTGTTCAACAATTTTTAGAGATGAAAACTTTTGCATCTTCTTCATCAAAAAATTCTTTACCTTCTTTCTGACGCTTTATATTGGGCAACACAAGATCACCAGGCACAGCTTGCTGCCTTTAATCGTTTAGATGTGTGAATAATCCATTGCTATTACCATTGGAGTTTCTATTGTGACGTAGCGAAGATGCTTCAAGAAGAATTGCATCATAATAACAAGCAACCGGATGGCTTGGTGAAGCCTAAGTGATTTACTTATGTGCTTAGTGAGCGCTTCGGTTTAAAAGACTACAATGGCAGAATTATCCCACGTACATATGATTTTTCTAGGTGGTTCAGTTACGCCAGGAAGTCGTAAGCCTGCTGTCTGGTCCATTGATAGTGAGTGCAATACCAAAATTTGATACATCACGTAGCTTTGCAAGTCTATTTTAAACACCTCAAAATAGCAGTTTTTTTAACAGATTTTAACTAAAATTTTGTGATATGGTTTTTAGCAGGATCTAGCAGTTTTTCGTGACACGATTTAGCAGGTTTAGGTGATAACCATCTGGCAACACTGGAGTGACCTCTGCGAGTCTGCGTCTGTCACACGACTTGCTGCTTACGCTCGGTGCTTAGCAGTGTTGCCACTGCTGTTCTTTTTACTAGATCTGGATTTTTATGTTTTATCTGGGGTTCTGTTTTTTTTTAATTGAAAATCTCTTTTTTTTAATCTGGTTAAATTTGAGATTTTTTCATTGAAGAATACACTGGTTTCATAGGCGTGGTGTGTAGAGTCAGCAGCCAGTGCAGCTGAGTAGGGCTAGGCTTAACCAAATTGTTCGAAATCTGAAGTTTTACAGATTAAGTACTGACTTGCCATTATCATATTGTCAGTATGTTTGAAAATAGACTTGAACTTGTTGAAAATTTGATGCAAATAATGCATTTTACCTTGATTTTTCATGTACAAATACTTGTAATGTCCATTTCAAGGGCTTGATTTTGACTTTTTAAACATTTTTTATGTCTTAGGTTTTTTATTTTTTTCTGGGGTGATTTCAAGGTAAATTCTGGGGTTTTTCTTCATAACTGTGTGGCAACAATGGTGCTTAGTTCTTAGACTGATACTACTGTACACCCTAGATAGCATTGTAAAACTTAAGAATATTCTAAACCGTTTGTAAATATAGTGATGGCGTCATTTAGTGTGGAAGTGGTTTGAGTGAAGACCTTAATACACTCAAGCTGAGGTCAGTGATGACTGTGCATGACTGCTGTTGGTAAGTGTAGCGTAGACCAACGGAACTAAAGCAGAAGAGAGCAACACGAGGAAGGACTAGACTACTTAGTAAGTTAGCCTACCTGAGGCGTCTAGTGTATCCTACTGAACCTACTCGCCCTCTTGACTGGATTCTAAGTAGGCTCTTGAGTTGACTGTGCTACAAACAATACTGAACTGGCCTGGGAATAATAATGGTGATGGAGATTTTTTTTGTTCTAACTCATTGTTACTTTCCCAGCTCAGTACAGTACTGGAGTCAAGTGCATGAAACAAAATTGTGAAGTAATAATAACATCATTATTGCATGATTCAGCTCATAGTAACCATTGATGAATACGTTTTGTTTGCATGCAATTGACTGAAGTAATAGTCCAGGTATGGACAAGCAATGGATTAATGCTTCTACATAACTGCAGAGTGTGAAATATTGGTGCTAGGTCTTAAGTCATTTTGCACCCACTGTACTAGAAGCTTGTAATAAATTAGGTCAGAGTAATAAATATATGACTTACATACGACTTTATTAGAAATAATGAATCAAAGCACATCGGCCTCAGAGGTTTCAGGCAATGTTGAACACAAAACCACGCTGTACTCTCATCATAGGCCATGCGATTAGCAATATATTTAACCAATGCACAAGGTAACACTGCACAACTGAGAGAAGATGAATCTTACAGAAAGAACAAGGATTCGGAAGGCAATGACTACACATTGATACAGGGGAAGTGGTAGGCAGTGATGGTGATCAGAACAGTAAAAGCAGCTACTAGAAAAAGAACACATGAAGTTAGATCAAACTCGCACACAGGCCAATATGCTGGCAGCATTTCCCCTGACCACAGGCAGGGACAGACGCTGGTGGAGCCACTGGCACTCCCTGGGGTTGCCAGACACAACAACAAGTTTCTTCGCAAGACCACTCAAAAAGGGGGCAATGGACTTGCCGTACACACCAGTGGTCTCAATTGCTACTGGTTGTAAGTGGTAATTGCTTTGGAGGTCATTATATTTTTGGCATTTTGTGGCCTCAGCTTTTGTGGCCTGTCTGGCAGAGTCTTTATAGTGGCCCTGAGCAAAAGTGTCCACAACTGTTGCGTCCCACACCAGGCTTAGACCTTTGTACCAGGGGCCCAAAGTCAGGCCATCTGGCCTCCTTCCATCGTTAGTCAGGCCCACAGGCTCCAAGGTAGAGGGGAGGCCAATGCGGGTCAATGACCTCTTGAGGATGGAGTTGATGGCTGAGTGCCTTGGGAAGCAGCCTGATTTTTAGTACAGGAGAGGCCATGGAGCCCCAGCTCGTCAACAACTTTGCCACAGTGGCATCTTGAGCTTTCAAGGATTTTGGCACCAGTTTGGAGGGCGATTGCAATACGGAGCTCATCGGGACTGAGCAAGCTTCCAACACTGGCAATTGGGAACGCTTCTGACCAGGTGGCAGTGTGACTCTCTTGTGCAGCAAGTAACCGACAGTGGTTCCTAGGGTGATTGGTGTTTAGTAGGGAGTTGAGTGTATCCCTGCAGGCAAGGTCATCCCAGGTTGCTTGTGTTCCCTTTTCTAGTGGTGATGAATCATGGTGTTTGGACCAGTCGTCAATTGCATCGTT
>JGI24158J21664_10009742_pt1 | contig 12827 bp, 10 predicted proteins | sample Ectturendosymbi3_FD_21664 | JGI IMG/M metagenome (IMG submission 21664) | reverse complement strand
CTAGATTACCAATTTCTGTGGCATGATAGAACTGTTGCACGAGCTCAAAAACAGCAGTTTTAACATAGAAGCATTCAGGCATTTGAAAATGTCTCAGCAGGGACAAAGGAAAACTAAAAGTTTGCTGAATTTCTTTACATAACGAAAAATTGAAAGTTTTCTTGCGTACTTTATGCGCTTTCCCAATTCTTGTGTAGTTTAGCAAGATTCGATCTTGCAAACCGGGGTGTGCGCCAGCCAGTTCAGCCGCACAATTTCTATGCTCGACTACTCGTACTCGACAAGACATCAGCGCAGCCTCATTTTGCAGTCGTAAATTGCTCTGACGCATTGATGAGTGTGTTTTCCTCCCCTGTTTTAACGCGCAGCTTGATATTTTTGCAGTTATGAACTGCTGCGTCGTAACGTTGAGTTTTTTTTCCTCCCATATTCTAAATTGAAGCGCTGATAGTTTATATTCAGTGCAATGACACATAAAATAAGGGGAGTGCGTGTACAAGAATATGCATATTATGTCAACACACTTCGCCAAAACGTTGGTTTGGAAACATGAATGTCACGTCAAATTGTGACGTCATTAACAGCGCACACCAAATACAAATGAATGAACCCTCCATGAAAATTTTCTGCGTACGCCAATGCTCGTTACGACCCTGCGCTGATGAACTGTGTCTGTTCAACGCAACTCGCGTGACTGTGAAAGGTTCGTTGACCTTCACAATGTCGCTGTCGTCCTGTCCGTTTCTATGACTTTCCTGCATTCTCCCTGCAATAGCCTACGGTAGTAGTTCAGTCAACAACCCCATCCACGCCAGTTACACGGTTAATTGCCCATACAGATCATGTTTAGGACGACGGCAGATGCTAAGTATGATTAAACAAAGGAAGAGAGAAAACGGAGAGACAATGAGAGTTGTTAAGACCCAAGTCACAATTTGCCCTTACACTTCGCTGAAGGAACTGTCCTGACAAGATTCACTACTAGAGTCATTATAATTTGGTAAATTCTCCGTTAGTTCTTTTTGCAGTTACTGCAAATGATTTATTTTAAAAATACCGGCTTCAGGCGCTGGGTTTCAAAATACCGGCCTCTGCTAAATTAGCAGTAAAATACCGGCCAGGCCGTTGAAATATCGGCCATATGGCAAGTTGGCAACCTTACAGCGCGCCCGTGCGTGTCGGGCCAGCACTACCAAGGATTATGACAAATCTGTGGTATTGTGACATAACACGACGGTCAGACATTGTGACAGAACAAGAACGCTCGCTTGCCATATCAACAAAACATCGTCCTTCTCACGCTATAAGAAAGGCGAAGTCAGTACACATTGCTGACTTTCAGGCAAGATGATATTAATCAGATTTTGGTTGAGACGATATCAAGTCCGTGGTTCTGTGAGAATCTGACTGTTACGCAAATAACTGGTCCTACAGATTTGTAAATTACTGAAATTGCTGCGGCCCATTCCGACGTTACGAAACTTCTTCGATGGTCACTAGTGTCCGACAAATAGGCTGCATACAACGCCCAGTCCGGAAACGAAGGTAGAGATAGTCCTCAAAAAATCAGCAGTTAGTATCGTTATACCGTGCCAGTTGAGCAAAAAATGTCAACTCATGAAAGAAGAAATTTGTTGGTCTTGTTTAGAGCCAGTGGCGCAGCCAGAATGAGACCGAAGAGGCCATGGCCCTCCCCGAAACAAACTTGCTAAGATTTTTACTGGTGCTTTATATCAATTTTCAACTGTCAGAAAATAAACGGAACGAGCAGTCAGACTCAAGACGACGTCAGTGACTGACGACGTCATTGATTGGCCCCTTCCGAACAAAATTTATGACTGCGCTACTGTTTAGAACAGGGGTGTCAAACATACGGCCCTCGAGCCAAAACCGGCCCGTTGCGAGGTTGAATCCGGCCCGCGGGATGATTTTGTAAAGTAAAAACTTCTCTGTTTGCTTGAGAGGTTTATCCAGTCATACTTCGATAACTGGTGACTAGATTTCAATTACTTGAAACCTTAACGCAATTGCCTATATTTTATTGTTTTCCACTGGTTTCGCACGTGAAATTTTCCGGTTTTAACACTAGAACTCCAGGAAAAAATATACATTGAGCTCCAGTGATGTCGATTTCGAAACCTTCGGAGATCTAGGTACAACTCTAACCAGATGTAGAACTATCCCATGCTCTGACTTCGGCTCTTGCTTTTCCTTAAATTGTTCAGTTTAGCCTTTATTCTCAATTCCGTCGCAGCCTCGTTTCCCAAATTATCTTTATCGAAACAGAAAAGTTGACGAAGAATGCAGAGTTTTCCAACATTGTTGGTCCGTTCCTTATTTTTTTTACGGACGTGAATGTGCTACCTGCATGTTTGGTGTGTTCACAGCAGGGTTCAGTGGTGAACAAATAACATTCGCCGCCACTATGAGACTCATCATGACGAAAGATGCCGTGGCTTGCAAGGGCAACCGAGGAGAGAGAAGGTAAAGGAAGCAGCTGTGAAGGCTAGCTACCTTATTGCTAATGACATAGCGTTAGCATCAAAGCCATACTGTGAGGGTGAGTTGGTGAAGACATGCATCCTAAAGGCTGCAGAAATCGTGTGTTCTAAGAAGCTAAAGTTTTTGCTAATATTAGCCTGACGAGAAACATTGTGGCAGAGAAGATTTCGGACATTTCCGCGAATTTAGACAGCCACCTGAAGAACAAAGTCAAGTCGTTTGTTGTGTTTACGGTTGCACTCGATGAAAGCACGGACATTTCGGACATTGCACAACTAGCCATATCTATTCGTGGCGTTGATGAGACTTTGTTCGTCACTGAGGAGTTCCTGGGGTTGGTGCCTATGATAGATATCACAACAGCCAATGATATTTTCAACTCTCTCGCTGCAGTGCTGAACAGGGTCAGAGTAGACTGGTCCCGTGCTGTCAGTATTGCCACAGATAGCGCGCCATCACTAATCGGGAAAAAAAGCAGGTGTTGCAACAAAATTTGGAGAAAAGCACAGGTTGTAAGTGGAGGACGTGAATTGTGGACATTTCACTGTATTTCGCACCAGGAGGCATTGTAGTCGTTAAAAATGGATCACGTCATGCAAGTGGTTGTCCGGACAGTTAATTTCGTCCGAACCAGAGGTCTTCATCACCGTCAGTGGACAGTCTTCTCAGCGATAAGGCGTTTTTTTATTTACGTGGGGAAATTGAAAATTTATGTGCTAATAATCATTTTCAGATAAGGTTGAACTTCTTGCATTAAATTATGAAAACAGTTGGAAGTTGTCAATGCTTATAACCAGGGTGTTATACAGTGAATACATTGTTCCGGCCCGCTTGAGATTAAATTTGCCTGAAGAGGCCCCTGAACTTAAGCGAGTTTGACACCCCTGGTTTAGAGCTAGCTTTTTCTGTACAAACGTGGCTTTCTGTTCGATGTTCAAGGCCTTTGTTACGGTCCCGACTGTGCGTGACAGTTTAGGAGCTGTGTACAGTTCAGATGTGGATGGCAAGCAATTAATACGAGAAGATTGTAGATTGCAAAATTCTAGTTTCAAGTCGTGCAACTTAAAATTATCGTTCCTGAAGTCCTGACATTCATCGAATTGCTTTGAAAATACTGCTGAGTGCTGACGATGGCAGCATGTATTGCAAACTGCGAGCGATCTTTCAGTAAACTGAAACTGACCGTTAAATATCTCCGGGCCTCAATGACCAATAGTAACTCAGGGCAGGTTGTGTGATCTGACTTTGATGAGTACAGAAATGGACGAAACAGAGACAGGTGACGTTGATGAAATCATAAACGAATTTGCTTCGATAAAGGCACGAAAAGTGCTGCTTTGAAATTCGCATTTTTGTGTATTTCATCAAAAAATGTAGATATATTAATGTTTCGATGGAATTGTATTTTTCGGACAGAAGTAATACATGACTTGCATTAAATAATTTATTGCAAAATTCAGATTGAATGTGTTTCGTTTTAAAATAAATTGTCGTTTGTAGTTGCAATATGTTGTTTGATTTTTTTGTAAGATATAAAATTTTGCCAGACAACATTACGTAGGCACATAAATTATGAAGACGTTGTCTGAATGTTTTCATATTCTTCATAAGAAAAATAAATGAGTATGGAAGCATGTAATGGTCCTTATGGATAATTTATATTTTATTTGCTGAAAAGTTTAAAGCAAAACTGAAGCCAAATATTTTCCTCTTCAAAACTTTAATTTTCTTCATGGTTTATCTTTCGTAAAAATTGTGCCTATATCAGTTTTTGTCATGTGTTTTAGGGACCCGATTCGGGTCCCTAGAATTGAAAATGAGGTCCCTAGAATCAGAGAAAATTATCAAGGGAAATAACTGAAAGAATAGTCGGAAATTTTTTGGGTCCCTACAGGTCCATACCAGGTACCTAACATTTTCCTTAAAAAACCCTGACCTATATTTAACATTTAAATTATTAGAAAGGGCGCATTTAAACTTTGCCATGGGCGCCACTTTTCATAGATACGCCGCTGTTCAGAGGTAAGTGAAATCACTTTATTGTGCATCAAACAAGCTCAGAAGACACCCTTGATCACTGTGTTCTATTGCAGAAACTTTCTGTTTTGTGCCTATTGCATAACAAAGTATGCCTGCCAACTGTGGTGTAACTGTGCGAATACACACAGTCTGATGTAAAGCGTCTGCAAGTTGTCGACAACAAAGTCTATCGTATTTTGCAGTTCATTCCCAGTAATATAAATGTTTGGCCACATCAGGTTACGTATATTATCACAAGATATTTGATGCCTTGACTCGAAAAAATTTTTATACATTTGTTCAACCTTGTGCATCATCATGTAACTTTATTATCAGCTCACTTCAAATGTCTGATTTAGAAATCTCCATTTTTGCCACTAGGTAACGCTTCTGCGTTACGATGACCAATTGCTGGTACGCTGGTCAAGTGTTTGTTCCTCTTCAGTAGTGCTGTGTGCACAATCTAACACCTACCTTGTGATGTGTTGTGACCTATAATTTTTATATCCTTGTGTTTTATGCCTAACCGTTGTGATATGGACCAAGTATCTGAACCAAACACGAAAACCAGAATAAAAATATGTGTAAACAATTCCAATCGATTGGCAGCCCTTACAAAGTTCACAACATTGGTGACATGGACGTCGCAAGTGGGACCTTAACCCCCTCTTGATTTTGAAATCTGATATTTTCCTATGCACGTTTCAGTTTTTCTCTTATTTTCGAGTTGGTAAAATGGAATTTCACCACTGTTGGAATTTCACCACCATCTTTCACCACCATCCTGGAAAAAAACTTCTGGAAACCCCCTGGAAAAATCCACTATTCCCCCCCCCTTGTAAAAAATCCTTCTGATGTCTGTGAACGATGCGATAACATAATTTCAATGTTCATAGACACATGAGGCAAGAAAAACTTTCATGAGACCATATTTTCATAACTCCCCAAGTTCCACAAAGTAGCAGAAGTAATCATACACGTATCGGCTTAGCTAGTTGCGTAGCCATAGGGAAGAGCAGCCCCTCCTAAAACCTTGGCCTCCTCTGCAACATACAGACCCCTACTAGTACCGTTGTTACAGTGGTTTCAACTGGTCTGTGCGATTCAACGATGTGGAAAACAGGATTGTATATTTTTAGCAGAATGAAATAATAAGAATAATTAAACTGTTTTGGTACGCGCTACATTTAAATTCGTTTGGTAGTCGCTTGATGAACGGGTTTTGCAAATCTAGATGTCAGCTCATAAGCTGTTTGTATGAGCGAAAGTCAATGCGGTCGTTAATTTTTTGCTCTATAAAAATAATGAAATTTTTGATGTTGGGTAGCTTACGGTACGTAACCATACAATCATAGTGTATTAACCCTGGAACACTTTGGTTCAATTTTTGTCACACGAACCATTTTGTGGGATGTGATGAACCCGGTTTTCAAAGAAAAAAAAAATATATATATATAGATATATATATATACTTTCCTTCAACTAAAGTTTATCACAAAAACTACACTGAAAATATAACTCTCATTGAGCAGCTCGAGCACTAACAAAGTTACTTTGTACTCTAATCAGAGCCGTATCAGCCGCACTCCGTACCCCCCAATTGGGGGAGCCCACGCTGTCACAGGGGGCCCAAAATTCCAGTCCCGTCACCACTTAGCACCCCAGAGAAAGCTTCGGTCCCAAAATTGAAATATGAAGCATTAGAAATACGTGAATTTGGGAGGCCCTTTGAAAGAAAAGTGCATTACAGTTTCTTTGGGCCCCTTTGAAAGCAAGGTAGGCTACTTTACAGATTACAGTTGCAAAGTGGGGCCCGAAGCATGTGCCTCGCTTTCCTTCCCTTAAGCACACCACTGTATATAACCCTGACAATGATCTTATATGAGAATATGAAACCGATTGAACAAGTTCTGCTTCATTCGATATTCGTACTTTCTCACCTGATATGCGCATGTAAACACTGTAATGCAGTGGTTCCCAACCTCTTTTGATGCATTCCTCCCTTTGCTCATTTTGGAACTTTTCATTCCTCCCCTTATTGTTCAGGTTCGTAGACTAGTATTTACCACAATTGGAACAATGGTCTTTATTGACGACAATAACTTGATTAATAAAAGTTGGACCAAAACTATTTGTTGTCAAATAATGGCACTGAAGTTTGTCAGCAAAGACGTGTGATAGTCAACTAAATAACTTACAAATATAAAGTGATATATTAAGCAACGAAGTACAACACTTACAATGAATAGGTAACAAAACTGTAAGTGGAAATTCCTCCCCTGAACTCATGTAATTTCTCCCTGGGGAGGAATTCCTCCCCGATTGGGAACCACTGCTGTAATGTAAAGTTATCTTTATATTACTGGACACATTGAAGTTGTTGATGAGTTTATCACTTCAAAAAGCGCAGATATCACGCGATTTTTCATAATAATCTAGACACACAGGTCGACTGAAAAAGCTGATCTGGGTGGAAAAAAAACTCAGTGGGAACCCTGGTCTCATACGCCAAAACGCCTACTCCCATAACTTGAAGTGAACATTTGAAGATTTATTGCCGTGTTATTGGTTACGCAATAAAGACCAAGAGTACAACAATCCGCTAGCAAGTTTCGCAACCTGCCTCTGCAGGCAAAGGAGCGAACTGCGCACTTGCACTAAGCGTGTCGGGAACCTCGCGGTCACGACTTTGCGCTGATGGGCCTCGAGTTCATTTATCCGTCCCTGCCTACATGCCTAGTTGCATACGTTCAGAAGTCAGACTTCCACTTGATCAACGTATTTTGTGTAGTGATTGTTATAAAAAAAATGTAGGCTTCTATGCCTAGCCCAGGTAGTCTTCTCTTATTTTGTAGTGCACAGCAGCAAGATACCTTTGGTGCTTACGATCAAAGTTACACATTTACGCAGCCTGCTGTTCAGACAGACAGATGGAGTTAATTGTGTAGTTAGAAGAGTCTATTTTGGGGGGTGTCCCAAAACAGAGTAATGCAGTTAGTGGGTTATGGATGTTAACCGTTGCGTCCACGTAGGCCTTAGTCTATATTTGTTAACATTTATGGTCAATTTGAGATACTAAATATTATTAATCGAAACATGTTCCATGCACTAGGAGATCAACAGTCCAGACATCAACAAGGCTTATGCATGCGTTTTTCGGCCAGTAAAAAGTCCAATGCCTACGCTTTATAAGCATATTTCACTTAAGCTCATGGTAAAGTTTATCAATTTGCGCCAATGAAAGAAAACGTTCATCACGGCGCACATGCTTTGACAGTCCTCATGTTTGCTCCTTCGGTAATAATGTTTTGATAACTGAAAGATAGGATTGACTCTGATTTCCTGCAAAATTTTCTTACATTTGCATTTCATTACGACATCACTAAATAATCGCCGTCAATTAAATGAACATGATTTACGACCCGATTCCTTTTGCTAAGCTGGTTCATAGTTGGAAACTACGAGCCTACTGTGCGTATTTTCGGGAAAATATTTATAACTAATTTGCACAATCTGCAAACGCTGTTCATGTTGTGAATTAAAAATAAATTTGCAGAATGTCTAACCCCCCTGTACAAACATGAAGGCCCCCAATGGAAGACTTTCTGGCAACGGTTCTGCCCAGGCCCGCAGACACGGTGGGCCATTCGGTGGCAGTTACCCCCAAATCTTTTTTGTGCCCCCAAATTTTGTTGTGCTCAGAAAAATTTGTTTCAAACGTATGATAAATATCAAAATCTTTCCCCCATAAAAATGTATTTTGCCCCTCCAAACCTTAAAACCTGGCTGCGGGCCTGGTTCTGCCAAAATTGTGTCAGCAATTATAATATTTCGTTTTGAAGACCATTTGGCCTCGAGATGTAGCATAACGTCGAAAACGTTTTTTTATAAATCACCATTAGGGGGACCCTTGTAAAGATTTTGGGGGGAAGAGTTGGGCTGATACGGTACTGACTCTAATATCATACGATTTTTGATGAAAAGGTAAGTAGACCAATATAGCGAAGGTGTCATATATGCCTGAACTGAATTACTCATAAACAAAAAATTGTGGGCGTGAAGAACTTCTTATGTTGTATATTGCTAACACGACCGTAGAAACATGCGCTGGGTGAGTTTCAGCTCTTTACAACCACCTGGCTCTTAGTCCCCCTCTAACCATAACGTGGGTTCAGTGTGCGTTTGCTACCTCACACTAACCATTACGTCGGGTCTGCTGAACCCGAACGCACTCTCTTTGCAAAATCGAAAATAGCGAGGATGACCGCAAGCGCACGTTTTAACATGTCTCACATGAAAGTGAAGCTACTGAAGCTTGGAAAGCGCTCTGACGCGTGCTTACGTAGGTATCACGTTGTCACCGCATTTTACTGGGGTTCATGGCCGTCGCCAGTGGGGGGCCAGTGGTGCCCGGCCCCCTATTTGAACTCTGTGCCCCCCATTTCATGTTAGCCTAGGCCCCCGAACAACCACGAAGCTTTAGAAATGCTATGCGCAGTTGTAGATAGTCAATAAGCAATAGCTTGTTGAATGACTTTAGTTTGCGACATTGCGTTCATTTTTCAAGTAAACAAAAACGCCAAATTCCACTGTTTTAGTCGCCGGTATTGCCAACATACGGGTCTTAAATGCTTTATGTAAACAAAATTTTCGCTTATGGTAGACCAAGAGCGCGTCTTGTTTTTATTTCATGACGGACAGTAAAGTTGTACGAAACACAGAGTACTGTGAAATTAGTTTTTGAGTAGTCACACGTAGGNTGTGTACACTCAGGANCGGATTTACCAATAGGCTATGTAGGCTTAAGCCTAAGGCCTCAAAAATCAGCAAACTGTGGNAGGCATAGAGTCAATTGCCGTTACTGTATATGATCAGTTCGATAAATATACATTCGTCAACAATTTATGTTTTTCGTTTTTATTCATTNGATCAGATTTTGTGTCGATAACGCCANGGTCTTCCAACGAGTTTTCATGAGTCTCAGAATGACGGTTGGTCAAGCCGCATGCCGACTNTAGTGTAGACATATTCAAAGCACTTTGACTGCGTCCTGCGTTTGGTGAATCGTGTCGATTGTTATGTGTGAATTAGGCAAAAGTTTCGATACGCACCTGATCAAAGCTTAAAGGTTATACTGCAGATAAGAAATATGTGTAAGGCTAGCATTGTCCCACAATAAAAACGCAGTTGCTTTTGCTGATCTTGAGCAATACTAGCGTATTATTCATTCATTCAGAAAGCAGATTGCCATTGAGTACACTACTTGCCATAGGCGTAGTCAGGGGGGAAAAGGGGCCGCGTCCCACTAATTTTTAGAAAATATAGTCATTTTGTGCTTTAAGAGGCGTTTTTCTAGAGAAAATAGTGCTATTCTCCTAAAATCAAACAGTTTTGCCCCAAAAAATATTTCGTGCTGGCTACGCCACTGCTACTTGCGCAAGTCTGTACTGCTCCCATGCTAAGCAAATCAAAGAAATTTTGATGAGCTTAGATAATAACCAAAAGTCACTTCACCAAATGGCAACCACATAACTCTACCCAAGGAGACAAAGAGTACGCAAACAGCAAGAAAGGGACCTTGCAGCGTTTGGGTCTGACGTCTGATGCTTTAGATTAGCTGTTCTTGGTCGTTCTATGCAACCACGCGAAATCTTATTTCTTAGTTTGATGGCCACAAACTGCTCAGGAGAAAGGTGTTTCTAAGGAATCAAATGAATTAAAATTTAATTAAAGGATCACAGTGTTCCAGGACAGGTTGTCAAACACTAAGCATTTGGTGCATTAAAAATGACAAATTTAGGAAAACTAATTTTAATGAAATCCTATGATTTTTTATGAAGGCCACGACTAAACCCTTTTAATTGTTTATTGTGCTCCGTTCAGCCTGGTTTGATTCGATGATTGTAACTTTATATCTTAAAACATATTTCAATAATGACAGCATAAGGGAAGTTTAAACCTCACATCCTTTCGCGCGACGGTTTGGTTGCGTTCGATTCTTTGCAGTTTGGAAAAGTAATAAAAAGCGAATCGTGGTCCTAGCAGTTGCAACCATTTGGGATGTTTTACTTACGTGTTTTGCTCGTGTGTGCAAGATTTTTACAGCCCTTGTCCTTACGGTCGCTACGTAGGCTTTATGTGTAGTGTGTTTGGCTTTTAGGCAATTGTATGTTTTTGGTGCTGGTATTGAGCACAGCGAAGAAAAAAGATCTAAAGTTGACGTAGGTCATGTGTTCTTTCAAAAATTTAACCGTGACCTTTTTGTTTGTTTCCCCAGTTGAAATTACAATAGTGTGCCCGCCAGCCAAGGATGCAATACACAATGTCATGTCATTGAACGCTTTTGGCCGAAAGTAAGAACATGCGCAGTCGTTTTGGGGCACTTGCAGTAAGGATCTACAGATTTTTATTGACCGTGCTTTTAGAGCAGGAGTTCCCAACAATTTGTTTCCCATGTGCCTTTTAACCATTCCGACACATGAGCATGTACCCCTTCAGCATTTCGACAGATGAACCATGAACATGTACTCCTAAAATCTCGTATGATAAAATATTTTACCATGGCTATTCATAGATATATCAAAATCATATTTACAATAAGCATATGATTTTGATATATGTGTAAATATTTCGAAATAAATATAATGTAACTATTTTTTGCTCTTATATTGCTAACCTCAAATGCACCCTCAGATAGGCAAATGCACCCCTGGGGGTACATGTACCCCAGGTTGGGTACCTCTGTTTTAGAGCGTCAGTATAGTCATTTTCGGCCTAGCGCTTTTCTATTTTCCCAAGTAAAGTGGGAGATGTTACCTTACAACTGGATTAGCCTACTAGGGGCATCGCATCAGCTACACCCGGCTCTGGGTATACTGAAGGATTAATGTGTAACAGATAACAGAGCTATGCTGGTTCCAGAAAGGAGTCAAAACCATTCTTTGACGAAGTTTGTTCTAGACGGAGAGGTTCATAGGGTGACATTTTTTCTGCTTTTGTGTTTCCATTGCCACGTTTTATCGTCTACTTGCATTATTTCTGCTGTATAGCGAACCGCCTGATATGCTGTAGCTCGTGCTACATGAAATAGGAGGCGAGGGGCAAAGGTGAAAAGCGAGGACAATCTACAAGCAGATAGCAGTTGTAACTGTTTGCAAAATACGCTATCTCTTGTCTCTGCCCTTGTCCAGGTTGCAAAACATCAAATGACGGCGCTCAGCAGGTTCGGCGTTCATATCTGTACAACTTTGAGTCGAAATAAATGTGAATAAACTCTACATGTCACAAGCGACTTTTTCGTGGCGGTTGCTGCATACATCCAACATTGTATTTAAAAATGTGGCCCCCCCCTGCTGCGACATCCTGGCGACGGACCTGACGAACGTGAAGCCCCCCCGAGCAAACGTAAAGCCCCCCTACTGACGACATTCTGGCGACGGTTCTGGTTGGAACATCGCTTGAACTGGTCGAAAACTCAGACTGTTGCTTTTGAGAAAGATTTTAGAAAGAGACGTTTCGTTGAATCATTTCATTAATTCCACACCCAACGTCATTGACAAAAAAGTTCAGATCTTTTTCCAAAAACCTAAAAAGCGACGTTTGGCTACAAGTGACTTAAAATGAATCATAAATATGCAATCTCGTATTGACTCGACTCGACGTACAGTTTTATCAACTGTGCCTTTTCAACGTAGTTATCAGTGTTATCATCACGTCATCCAATCACGCGCGTTCAGTGAATTTTACTGCTCTCCTGTTCGAGTCTCCATTCGCCCTGATGAAAGCCTACTGTTAGTTGACAACAGTTGAGCGAAGACTTATTATTGTTATCCTGTTGGCTGGTTCTACGGCATCTGTTGTTGTAGTTTCAATTAAATATCACGGCCAATGAAAGCGATACAAACGACATATTGCAAACGTTTCGATAACTCCTGTTATCATCATCAGTGCATTGCAAATTGAACTGCAGTGATCATGCTGCAAGTTCTTATTGGTCACTCAGAACAGCGCTGTGAAAAATGAAAAACGGGAAGGGCTGTTTCGGTAGTGACTTAGTGGCGCGAAGCATACGTAGTATGACTCAGCTGCATACGCGCCAATGGAGATGGCGCGTGATGTCATGGATGAGGCATGGAGCTCTGTTACAAGTTAAAAATGCATAGAGCATCGACGGGATGTTTGCATTCAGCTCTGGTTTTTGTTCTCGAATCAACAAAGATTCAAGAATCTGCAGCCGTCGCCAATTGTTGTCACTGCCAATGACCTCAGGGTTGTGAAAGTCAACCCGATGATATGGGTTGGCTTGC
>JGI24158J21664_10009740_pt1 | contig 12831 bp, 10 predicted proteins | sample Ectturendosymbi3_FD_21664 | JGI IMG/M metagenome (IMG submission 21664) | reverse complement strand
ATTTTTGCTTGAGCATAAATACTTTTTTCGACAGCAAGTAAATGCTTCAGCCATGTGTTCGATGTTGCTTCACAAACATTCGTTCTTGGCAGATTTCAAATGAGCCGTTAGTGTAAAGCATTTGTGAACGCATGCCAGTGTGATGTGGATAAAAAATTAGTGTGAGGTGAACATTATGTAAAAAGTTGACAGTTTTGGCTGCTACAAAATTGTTTTATTTTCTACAACAAGTAACTGCTGGAGCCGTCTGTTCCGCTGCTTCAAAAATATCCGCACTTGGCAATTAAACCTGTTTCATAGACATTCGCAATTGGCAGTCTTCAAACGGCCCGTTAGCGCAAAACCTTTGTGAGGCAGGAAGGGCATCACGAAGAATAACACCCGTTGATTTGCGAAAAAGCTGTAATTCAGTGATCGCGACTTGTGATCTTTTTGCTGCTTCCCAACAATACATATCAATGGAGATTTAGAGTTCAACAGAGAACAATAAAGGTTGACTGCCAACAATAGCTTGCATTACACCCTTGCCGCTCGTCCTTTCTCATCACAACAACGCCAAGCACCTGAATGTGCGTGCATAACTTTTTCACAAATCTCAAATCATATTTACGACCAGCTGATAAAAATGTTGTAGTTTTTTTCTTCTCGTTTCATGCACTACCATCTTGACACGCGGCTACTGCAAGGTAATCACAACATGTTCTGTGATATTCACATTTTTTCTGCAACAACAACAACAGCAGAAGCGTTACATTTCAGCATCCAAGAGCTCTATTATTGTTGAATGCTCAGCCCACGTGCAAGTAAAATTTTGTGTTCTTTTGTGCAAAGAAAATTTTATGTGGCTTTTTCATGCAAAAAAAAATTTTGCGTGTTTTTTCATTGTACAATGTGTGTAATAATTTTTTTCATAGTTCAGTTAGTGCAACGTTTTAGTCATTTAATCGAAACCAAACAGTTATTTAGCGATCGGCAAAAACAGCTGAACGCATGTGCGTTTTCAGACGGAGTCGAAAAGCAGAAATGCTGTGTAGAACCAGGTGCTATAAAAACTGTTATAACTCTTCTCTACAATTTTTTAATTCAAAACTTGGCAGGATGCTTTGTAACAGCTATAGCAACCGTTTCTGTGGTTTTTACATTTTGTCATTGTTGGAATAGGTGCAATACGTTTTCAAAGTCAAAAACAGACAATCCAACCTTGTTTCAGGGTGTTTTTTCTCTCCAGTTGAAGTGGAAAAATTATTTGATTTCGATTTTCATAAACTACACAATACGCCTAACGTTTTTGTGCAGAATTTGGGTTTCTATCGTGCAAGGTTTTCCATCCAGAGCCTTTTTAAAACAACGACTTCCCCACTAAAGTGCCAGCGCGAAAACCATACCGGCGTTCTAGCATCAGACAGCAGCCACGAATATACTATGATCTGGCGGTCAATTAGTTAAATGATAAAAGTGTTAAGTTTTCTTTCCAATGAAAATTGCTTCACGGGCCACGGTTTGAGCACCACTGATATATGGTAAGCATTTATAAACTATCAAACTGGTTTAATATTTTACCTGGCATATGGTGTGAAAAAAGACTCAACACTGTATCTCAAATGTGTGTGGCAAATTTTGTGTAAAAATGTGGCCACATGGTTAACACAATTTTAACAATATTTAATCCTTTTCATTCCATTATGTGGTATAGAAACATTAACACTTTGACGTCCGGGTTAATTCAAGCAGTTTACAAAAAAACAGCTGGATCGCACGTGGCTTTGCGCGGGAATATCTCCACTCCTGTACGGGTTACGGACCTGGTCGAAGTGTCAAAAGACGTGGCAAGTCTTGTAGTTTGCACTCAAAGAAAATTTTTGGTTGGGGGATGCAGTTTTTTGTGAGTGACGTCATAAGTGGAGGACTTTTTGGCCAACTTCACCTGGTCTGGGCGCCAGCTGTTAGATGGTAGTATTTCGCTGAAGTTTTTATTGGAAACTAGGCTACAATCTGACTCTTTTGATACTTTGGATGACCTGCTGCGGTTTCAGGTTCAAAAGTTATGATCTAAATTAATCAAATTTTTTACTAATTAGTTAATTACATAGTTAATGTTTATTTAAGATCATAACTTTTGAACCAGAAACACTAGAAAGTCGATCAAAGGCTCAAAAGACTAGGGCTCGAGCCTAGTTTCCAATGAAAACTTCAGCGAAATACTTTGGCCTAGCGTTTGGACCCTAGGCCAGGCAACATGAGCTAAAATATCCCAAAAACTACTTCACTTATGACGTCACTCACAAAAAATCTGCAACCTCCAACCAAAAAAATTTTTTTCGAGTAGAGACTAGAAGACTGGCCGATTTGCTTGAGCCCTTGAACAACTCTCTGGCGCAATCAGTGGGAGGAGCTAGAGCGTTGGTAAGGCAACTGACAACTGCTGGTTTTAGGCTGATTTCAAAGTACGAATATATTGTATGCCGGCTTTCACAGTGTTAAGAATGGTATTATTGTTGCAACCACTCAGTTGGCACAGCGTCGCATGCATGATGCTTCCGGAAGTGGAACAAAATGTGCACTAATAATAGTGCCTATAACTGATGTTAACAATTTTATTGTACTGTCACACTACCATTTCTGCAATGTATGAGTTACAAAGATGTCAACAATGTTATCGTACTGTCGTCACACTACCATTTCCGCGATGTACTGTGTTCCTTTTCAAGATTGCTGTTCATTTGAAGCAAGGGTATACTGGGAATATGATTAAAAACGTTACCAGAAGATGAAGTAGGTAATTTCTGGCATTTGTAGGACTGTTCTTTTCTGCAGCAAAACTGCTGCAGATTCACCAACTTTTTAAAACAACATTAACTTGATGTAAACTTGAAAGTAAAGAATGCTGCAGTATGTATGTGTTAAATCATGCAAGGTAATAGGAAATATATTTACAGAATTGATTTTTTTGCTCATCTTGCTGTCATGATACATTGTTTCAATTTGTGCTCACAGTGACCTTAATTTTAAGCAAAAACTCCAGGCACTTCAGCTATTCGTAGGTTTTAAAATGGTAGAGTGACAGTTACTGTTGTAGGTATAAGAATTCTTTTTTATTTTTAACCTCAAACATTTCCAAAATTTTATAATATGGTCATTTTAGAGCTTCAATGAGATTTTAACAATGTATCACCAAGTTTCAACAGCTGCTGACGTTTGGTGCAACATATGATAGATAGACAGGCAAATTCAGATCATAGATGTAGGGCTCCAAGATTTGCCTGAGCTTTTAATAGGTAGGTGGTGTTTGTGTGAAACAATAGATAAAATTATGATGTGAAGACATGGAAGCTTCCAGTAAAAACACTATTGGTGTGCACACACCCCCAAGGTTTGTCAGCAAACTGTTTTTCGTTGATGAGTCAGAACTTGGAAAATCAAAATTGATTCTCTTTTAATGTTGGCTAATTTGAAGGCATGTTGATTTGTGTGTGTTGCTTACATATAGCTGTAATTTGCGTGCTGCATTGAAAGGATATTGTATCTAACACAATTTAAATTTTTTGTGAGCTACCTGTTTATTTATTGTAAGCAATATGATGTTGAAAACCTTTCACTGTTTTGTTAATGTACTGTATGTTTTTTATGTTTGTTGGACTTGTAGTATAGTGTGTACAGATGTTAACTTAAGCTGGTTCATTTCTCTGTATTGCATCAATGCAAGTATGTGTTTGTATAAGCATCACGAAGGGCAGTGTTAGGCTATTCTTGACCCAATATATGCAAAACTGAAAAGCAATCAAGAATTCATCAACAGGTTGGTGCTATGTTTCTTTTTGAGTTTTTGGTAATTTGCTTTGTTTTCCAATCTAGTTCGTGTATGCTACTTTGTATTGTAATGTGCATTGCAATTTATTGTTGAAACTGGCTGCATTGCAAAAGTTCATTTTCAGCATGACTGACTTAATTGCACCGTGTGACACGATTTGGGTGTATCAATTTCGTATTGTGTTGCTTGGTGACTCCACTGTTGGAAAATCAGCACTGATCAGAAGGTTTTCAGATGGATGCTTCTTGGAGGTGTGTATATGGATGATTTTATTCTTTTCCTGGTGCAATTACAAATAATAGAATCTGCAACCACCAAGTTGTATTTGTTGCTTGGGTACGAAAATGGTGAATCAATATATAGCTTGTTGTTGATGAAAAATGCTGCAACAGAACTTAATCCTTGAAAATAAATTACTTGAATTCAAAAGGAAGTTTTTGTCAATTTTTTAAAGCTATTTTTTAACCGAAATTGAAGCGATATATAAACAGTGTGTTGCAAATTGCCAACATAGCTCTACTAACAACAGATAACTTGCACAGCAGCATTGACCTTACAACCAAAATACATAAAGGCGTGTCAATGTTCAGTTAATAGGTGTGTAAACACCCTCTCAAATTTTCAGCTTCACAGAATGTAACATCTTTCAGTCGCAATCAGACTAGTTACTACAATTTTCGTGGCATTTTATAGTGTGGCACTGATACACTTCACACTGTCAGTACAAGTCAAGGTAACTACAGCCTTGATCTACTACATTTGTATTAAAGTCTTAATTTTACTTTATTTCAGTTTTTAAGGTGTTTTAGGGGCCCAATTCGGGTCCTTAGAATCAGAGAAAATTTTCAAGAGAAGTATCTATGGAATTTAGTCGGAAATTTTTCGGGTCCCTACAGGTCCATACTGGGTACCTATTATTTTCCTTGAAAAATAATGCTTTATTTTGTGAAACAAAACGTAAGTTATCAATTCTTGTTTTTTCAAGGTGTCGGATCCGACCGTGGGGGTTGATTTTTACAGTCGGCTAGTCGAGATTGCACCGGGAACAAGAGTCAAACTGCAAATTTGGGATACGGCAGGCCAAGAAAGGTTCAGGTCAGAAAACGCGATGTGCTGGCACGTCACGTTTTTTGTATAGTGCGGATTTAAAGCGAGCAAAAGTAATGCAAATTGTGTACTTTTTACACGATAAAATGAGCAGCAAGTAGGTGTTAACGCGAAACGCGTGAATTGCACCGGCGAAAGTAATGATACATCAAACCAGCTGTGTCCAAACCGCGGCCTGGTCGAAGGTTTTGTGCGGTCCACTAAGCTTTCTGTTATTATGCATGAAAATACAATGATAGCCTGTCATGATATTGATAATCCTAACACCGGCATTCTCGATGTAATGGTTCTTAGTGCCTGTTTGTCATGTACTGTGCACTGTACTGGCATATTTCCACGTGTCCACTGACACCCCGATGCAAAACTGATTTTTACTCATGTGTTCTTCTGCACCAAACTGATTTCTAACTGCCCTTGTTGTTCCATTAACACTAAACTTGCCTGTGGTATCGCAGTTTCGGAGTGATTAAATGCACCACACAATCGTTATCATTGCAGTTGTTATTCGAAAGCTTTGAGTAGCTTTAAACTGAACTTCGGTTTGTTGAAATGAAAGCAATTCGTTCAATGTGTGACCCTCAAAGATAGCGACATAATAAATTTTGGCCCAGCAAGGCTTGTCGGTTGGACATATAGCTGCGGTGAACTTACGGGTAGAGACTTCAAGTATTGGCAAACGATGTTGGTTGGGGGGAAGCTTTGCTGCAAGACACATTCCTGTGGAATCGATACCAAAAAAGTCCTTGACTCCTTTTTTGTTGGTGCTATGACTCCAACTCTAAATATTAACCAACGCCGTGGGATCTGTGCGGGAGCGCACAGAACACTCAACGATTAACAGCAGTATACTCGTAAAACCCACTAGCAGCAAATGCTCTCCCCAGCATGACAGCTGGTAGTGGCCTGGAAGTCGACCACACTGGGCATTNCGGTCACGTACGTGTGACGAAAGGATAGATGCTAATTTTTTTTGATCAGTAGATCAATCTGCAGTAATTCCTAGGTGGTAGTGCTTACTAAGAGCTGAAGCCCTAAACAAAATATTTTCAAAGTGTCTAGCGAACCTGCAAAGTGAAAAGATTTGCCTTTGAGCGATTAAGTGCATGTGAGGATAGAAAGCACGATGCCGCAGAAACTAGTTCCAAATACATTTTGACGTATCGCAATCATAAGTTTAATGGATATGGAAAACGAACGAAAAATTCATAAAAATCATGGCAACAATATCAATTCGTCAAGGAAACGCCCAACAGAGTTACAGTGTTATGCCATGAAATCCCAACTAAAGCTTGACCAACATGCATATTTTTGAACCGATATTTTTGCTTTGCTGAAACCACGGTTACAGGACTAAACCAACTCGCAAGAGAATGGCAATAGCTTGCAATGAAGAAACGCACGACAAAGTGTTTACATTTCCGCAAAATAATGATTTATTATTGCAATTGAAAAGCGGCGATGAAGAACCGTACAACACGGATTTCCGCGCAAACGTCATACCTAAAACAGACAAACATCACAGCGCAGGCTGTTCTTTATTCCCTGTCTATCATATGCATACCGCAAAAAAAACACGAGCGCATGTTACTTCATAAACNATTTTATTTAAGGGACAATGTCCATATAAGGGTGTATTCATTTAGTCACTAATTAAGTTGTCAGACGGCTGCCCACCGAAAGGAACAGGGCAGAGAATAAGGGTTAACACAGAGATGAAGTACAAACTTCGGCTTCCGAACGCTCAGAACAAAACAGTAGCGTAGCCGTAGTGGATGCATCATTGCCGGTACGTGTCGGCATGACGATGTATCGATCAAGCTCGTTATGAATCATAATGCGCTTTGCGCCCGAGTCAGCCGATGCACATTCCCGGCTTCAGGGTCTGTTGACAATCACATTTTCTAGAGCAAATAGCATAGCTTAAAACACGTATATCGAATGTAATCGCACAAAACTGTCTGGCAAATTCGATATGCGATTAACCGATTTCGTCTGTACTGCAAATTTCCAGTGCAATCAAAAATCTGTCGCAGCCAGGACAATTTCACAGACTCCGACTCTGGGTTCATTTTTTCGCTGATATATTTCGGCCATTTGTCCCATGTTAAAATTAAAACTCGCCGTAGCGGTATTCACTAGCTTACCTTTTCAGACATTATGACCGAATTGCAGTAATTTTGTCTGGTCATTTAAAAAAAAAATTCAGAACCCAGTTCCGACTTCACTGACAAAAAGTCCTTCGACTCCACAGCCCTGCAAGTCGTGCTTTAAATTCCGCAACGAGTTTTCTGTTGCCGCTCGAGGTGCTCAGCGATAAAATTACCGCCGCTGCACCAATGGCCATTCGTCTCCGAGTGAAAGTGAGAAATCGAAAGAGCGTCCGCAATTGAAACAAATCAAATGCGCTCTGCTTGCAATTGCAGGTCTATCACGCAATCGTACTATCGCAACTCGGTCGGAGCGCTGCTGGTCTTCGACGTCACCAATCGAAACAGCTTCGAACATCTGTTGTCCTGGGCGAACGAGGCGCGCACGCACGTCGTGCCGCGGCACCTTTCCTTCGTACTTGTCGGACAGAAATGCGATCTTGAAAATCGAAGGAAGGTGCGTGTTGCATCTGCCCTGCTGGTCAAGTGTCCTGTCTTGGCGAGCTTTTCCCTTTGTCTCATGTGCGCTTCGTCAGTAAATCTATGCATAGATCGAAACATTGCACGATTGGATGTCATGCGTGGGCATCTTCTAGAAAGAATTTTCAATCCAGTTCAGAGTCTACCCAGATCTTTATTGATATTTGGCGGTAGTAGTAGATTCATGTGTTTCGTTGCATTGCGTTTGATGATAATCCATAAATTGCTAACACCTGGTCAAGTGTTTTGCAAGGGTAAAAAAATTGAGGTTGAGAGTGTGGTCCAAACATCGCTTGTACATTAAACTTAATGTAACTTCATTGCTGTGTCACCTTTAAAACTTTGTTTTAGTGCGTGTTGCATCAAAGGCCGAACCTTGTTTTTGCAAACTTTAGGTCAGTGGTTCCCAAAGTATGGGTCGCGCCGAGGCGATAATTTTCCAGACTTGATCTTTTCACACACATATTCAAGATTGATATAAATTTACTTATAACATGTTAAACATTATAGTGCCTGTATTTGACCTGGCTAGGTCATTCGGAAAAGTCAAGTCTAGAAAAGATCTAGCAAAAGTCTGGAAGTTGAATATTTTGTCGTATCAAATCCTCCTCAAAAATAAGTTCAACCATTGTTTTCTCGGCACTGTCGGAAGAAAAATAGACCAGACCCATTCGTTTATGACTCATTCTCAAGTTTGCTTTTGTTTAACGCTCGTAACTACTGCTGGACTAAACTAAGCAAGGCCTATACATCCAGATTATTATCGTCCTCACATCTTTAAAAACTGAGTAAGTTTTGGGAAAAAATGCATTATCACACTGTTTGACGTTACGCTAAGGACGGGATGTGTTCACTTGCCGTCGCTTTGTCGGACACTTCGAATCAAACTTGGAAATTGGATTCTCATCTTAGAAAAACTGCATAGACGCATATTGAAATTGTAGCGAATGCCCGGTGCCGTTAACCAATCTCACTATCAATACGACGGTTCCGTTTGTATTCATGCAGTGAATAAGGGCGCAGTGCAGTGAATAGTTTTTCGTCATGCACAATGCGCTGACCAGTTGCGTGTTCATTGAGTTTAATACGGTCGAACCACGTGACAATTTTGTCTAGTTTATGGCCAACTGCAAAATAATCAAAAGCGTTTTTCAAATCCTGAAGTTTACTTCAGATCACGCTTTGATTGCTAAGGCTGAAGCGTTTCAACCCTAGTTTGTTTTAACGGTCAATATAGAGTTGAAGATGTATCCTTACATTAAAAGCAGCAATTAAAACATCTAGGTTTGCCGCAAGCTTTCGAGGAATCAGCCGACTGGGTTCTGCTCTCATGGCTTTGCAATGATTCCGACACGCTCATATCTTTTTTCAAGCAACTAGTCTCCACAAAGGTGATGAATTCTAATCAGTCCGCAAAATTTTTAAATAAGAAATCGATTCCACGTAACGCTACGCATCCTCTGCCCTGACATCTGCAAGCAATGCTAACAGGTGAAATGTTGAAGGACTAAAGCAAGAACAGAGAAATGCATGTAAAAGGTCTTTGATAAATTTGAATTAAAACAACGGCAGATTTAAAAAGTGACCCTGACTAGACATAAACTGAAACGGTGACGCGCGACCCTGTTAGTCCAAGAAATCAGCTCAAAGGTCATCCACACTACAGGCATCATGACATTTCGCAGTGTTTGTACGACAGCGTTTGCACGCAGGTAGTAAAATCAGTGATTTATGTCCATCAGCGATGTGCAGACTTATGAGTCATTGTACAGTGAAGCTAGTGCCATGGGCGTCGGAACGGGGGACAGGGGGGCCTTGTCCCCCCTGGATTTTGAAAATTTCAGCAAAAAAGGTTGTTTTCTTAGTGTCGAGTGCGAAAAAACAAATTTCAGCACTTTCGGCCCCCCCAAGAAAATCTTTTAAAAAATCTACTAGTGGCCACCCCGTTGAAAAAATCCTTCCGACGCCCATGGTTGTGCGTGACGTTGAAACACAAAACACTTGCGCTTGGACACAACGTTGCGTTTCGATGAGAACCCAGTTGACTGGCACGTGCGCAATGTGTAAGTACACGTTTCACATCCGTAAGAACACGTAAATATTTACGTACGCATCTTGAGCTTTTTTAGCAGTCTAACCGAAAATGACTGCATTCGTGACAATGACGTGGAAATATTTCGTTCCAAATATATACGACTGGCAATGAGCAAGAAGATTCTTTCATCAGCGATTGGCTATTTTGCAGGCACACGCACTCTGGTTAAAAATTTGCTAATGCAGAAGAATGTTAGAGCGGTTGGCAATTGCGACGGCGATGCACATAGCGCGCTGTCGGGAAGTGCTTCAAAAACGCAGCTGCGCGCCAGCAACAATAGAGTGAACCTGGTCCAGAAGGGGATTTCTTTTGTTGCTTCCTGCTGCATCAGCGTACGTGGCATTCTTACCGTTGCGTGTTTGCAACTCCCATTAAAAGCCGCAACTAAACTGGTGGCCAGTGCGGGACGTGCTGTTGATCGTTGCGGCTGTCGTTCCCACGCATTGCATGGGAAAAGCCTGGAACGAGGCGGGAGGAATGTGGCGGCGCATCGCGTCACATGCCCAGAGCCAATGACATAGCAAACGATTTTAGGGTGAACTTGTTCGAGCGGGTATCTCTGTTGTTGCTTGCCCTCTGCACTAGCCCAGCGGACTTGCGGTTCTTTCCGTTGCGTGGTCGCATCTCCCACGAGAAGCCAGAACTAAACAATAAGAAACAACGGACCTTGATCCCGAGTCTTCAAATAAACAGAATGAGGGAAGATGGTGTACAGCAGGAGTGGGGAATCTGCGGCCTTAGGGCCAAATGCGGCCCGCGTGAACATTTGATATGGCCGCATCATAATTTTCGTTACCGAATTTCGAGTACAAAAGCGCGTCAAAACGAAGCACCATGATAAGCAGGTACTTGGCAAGTCATGAGAAGCCTCTATCCGTCATACTTAGATAAAGGTAGAATTTTAGGATAAAATCAATTATTTGCGCCCCGCCAGCGATAATCCACAATTTATGCGGCTCATGAATATAGTAAATAAGGTTCCCAACCCCTGGTGTGCAGTGTTGCTGCGAGGCATGACAGCGCGCAGCAGCACAAGCAAATAAAATATAATTATCAATATCATGGTGTATCAAATGTGGAGTCAGTTTTGTTGGAACGAATTTAAAAAGTGGTTGCTTCGCATTGCTCTTCTGCAGACAACCGCAGCTTCTTATGTCGACTTTCTATCTTGTTATAAGACGGAGGAATAAAAAGTTGTACATAATGGCGAAGAAAAAATGCTAAATTTGCGTTTAACATTTGTAACGCTGTTGTAACTTACTAAACCTTTTTGAAATAAATAGGTAGATCCAATTTCTTTTCACTATTCATTGTAATGTAAAAACAATCTGAATGTTTTACTTCAGCTGAAGTGTGATTTTTCGCGTTGACAACATAGCAAGTTAATCTTTGAAAGTGTACGAGTGGAACCGTTGCTTCCCGAAAGAATGAACTTCGCTCGGGTGGTCATACGGTAAACTTTCTTCAAACATGTCTTGTCACAAACCGCTTGTGAACTCGGCCAATTTAAAGCGAAAGATTTAGCGCTGAGAGTTACTTTTGTAATGGCTTTGAAAAACCCAGCGCGTCGTTGCAGGTGTCCGTCGACGAGGCGTCTGCGTTTGCCCGACTGCACAAGATGCCCTTTGTCGAGGTGTCAGCCAAATACGGGGTGGACGTCGACAAAGCATTCCTGTTGCTCACTGAGCATATTTACAGGTGTCTGTTGATCGTTTGTGATTGCGGAAATACGGTTTGCCTAACAGAGGAGCATTGATTTCAAGTTCCTCCACTCAGAGGCGTAACGACGGAGGGAAGGGAGGAACAACTCCCCTGGCGCCGAATGACTGCGGGGAGCGCCTCAAAGTCCAACAATGTCAAAAGTACTGTTTTCAATACAGTACGTTAGCTTCGTTTAGAACATGGGGGCGCCAAACTTGCTTCTTGCCCCGGGCGCCATCCAACCTCGTTACGCCCCTGTCTCCAATGCAGGCAGCGCACCATTACGTTTTGTGTGGTTTAATATGGTTATCCTGGTTAAGCACATCGTTAAGTGTTCACTGCGAGCTTTATTGATATCTGTCCGCCTTTTCGCAAGGATGAGAAAGGTTCCATTTCAAGCAATGCGCAGGTTCGGGTAGTTTACAAAAAAATTATGCGTCGTTGACAACAGAAGGGAGCGCTTTCCGCTATGAATGGCGCGTTATACTGTTTATTAGCTCTTCTACACTGCCATTCAGAGAAGGCACGTGTGCTCACATTGACTGATGACTCGCGTGCACACATGCGCTTTTTTCTTCATCAAAATAGCACAGTACTGCTCAAAACATTGTTTCATGTACGTTTCCCCAGCCAGGGAAGTTACCGCTTTCAAAACCCGTATAAGGCATGCTGCACAATTCAGGCATGCTTGGTGGTAAATTCGGTACGGCAAGAAAATTTGCGGTGATAATGATAAGAAGCTATGAAAACAACAGCCGCGCATACGCGCGCTTATTTCGCTGCTCCGCAAGTGGCGACAACGTACGAGTAAATCTCAAGCTATCATTGCTGCAACTTCCAGTGTCGCCAAGCAGACTTTTATCCTTTGTTAAAGCGCCCTTCGGCAGTAATAGTTTTTCTTCATTCAGTAGCAGCGCTGTGTGGCATGTCCATCCTGCATAGGTTTACGTGAAGGTCAGCTGGCGTGCTTGCAGACTGGAGAAATTTATATTAACGCCCTGTACCAGCAATCGTATTTTGAAAGAGAAACTGAAGTCTGCAGAAATGACCTATGGAAGTTAACCCGCGTGTTACACAGGGTGTCCATAAAGTCCTGCACATATTTCAAAATGCAATTGTGAAGTAACTAAAGTAGATAAAATCATACATTTTTTTGCAAAGTGAAGTTTGTTTATTAAAGTTTAAAATTAAAAATTTTGGAGTAGTTTAAGTAATAGCCATATTTCAAGAATTTGCATATTCATGCTATTGATAGACTTCAACATGTGCTCCATTTGTTGCTCTCAATATGTCAAGGCGATACTCAATATCGCGCCAAGTGTTCTTCCGGTTTCCATAAATTTTTTAAACCATCTCTTGATGCTGTTAGTGTGAGGAGGGTCTTCTCCAAACTTGCTTCTAAATTTACGTTGTACTACAGTTGGTGATTTCAATTCATGGTACCAAAGAACACATTGTGCTTTTTGTTGAATGGTCAACATGTTTCATACTTT
>JGI24158J21664_10009739_pt1 | contig 12831 bp, 8 predicted proteins | sample Ectturendosymbi3_FD_21664 | JGI IMG/M metagenome (IMG submission 21664) | reverse complement strand
CTTAACTGTTTCTGTCCGACATTTTACCCTGTGTGGTATACTGTTAGAAAGGTTATTTTCTTGTAACAGTGAGAGTATTACAGCTGCACATGTGAGATACAACAGTACAGCCATACTTTGTTCCGTGCAGAAATGTAACTGGCTTTGCTGTGACGTTGGTTTTCATGTATTCAGAAACAGACAGCGTATCATTTAATGATGCTAGTGTGTATGGTATTAGAATGTGAAATTTTCAGGCAAATCTCTGAGAAGCTTTTTGCCAAAGATAAAAAACGGCACTATTGTAGAGACTTAGTTTTGGGATGGGGAGTTTAGCAAAAGACTGTTTTCAACCATTAGTGACCAGGATTTCAATCAAAACGTTGGAGAAGTAGCTTACAGTATTTTCTCAGCTGTACATTGACCTGTAGCTCAAAACGTAGGGACTTGACTCGAAAACAAGGATAAATACACATTCAATCTTACTTCTGGTAATGCCGCAACAATGGTGAACAACAAATCTAACAAATATTTTTTCCTTGACTCTTACACTTTGTGCTTGTGCTGAATGCATCGGTTTTGTAAGTCATCTAATTTACTTGAGTTTAACCAAGCCCACAGTGCAGCAATGTTTTCATCCAAGTGTGAAACATTTGCTTTACCGATACGTCACACCTAGTTTTGTTGCACATTCTTTTCGTGTTAAAGGTGAAACTTGGTACTTTTTTGCCAATTCACCGTTGTGCAGTTTGATTTAATCTCAAATATATTTTTGTGTCGTCATGCAAGTAGAACTCTTAGAATGCAACTTTTGACATGGTGCAGAGTTATAAGTCTGGCCGGGCTTTTCGGGTCGAAGCGGGCTCGGGCTTGAGTTTGTCAAAATTTTTCGAGCCAATTTCGGGCCTGCATACAAAACTTTTTTATAACATCAAGAGTAACGACTTTTTCTTTCGTGACGTAGATTTGTTGTGCTCACCGCGATAACTTCTGTAAGTGAAGTGATTGTGACTTTTCTTCAGCTAATTCTGTTTGCAAACACAGCTGCGTTCTTTTATTCTCTGCTGCGATTAGTCTCACACTCTTTTTGAGGAGGCGACAACGGTGAGGAAATTCGCACGCGATGGCGTTGCCTCGAAAAGATCAATCACTCCCGCGATTCTTGGCTTGCTTTAAGAAGCTTACAAGCCGGTTTTTCATATCTATAGAGCTATCCTAGAAAGTTTCATTTATGCCTATAGCGCCATCGTAGATAGGTTCGTGATAGTTTCTTTTTTTCTTGAGAAGCATAACATTCCGCAGTATTATCGTTGACTAACATGCCACGTTTGTGCCTGATTATGTCAATGTTTTGGTCAAGGATAAACCGTGTACCTGCAACTACACCTGCACAAAACGTTTTTTGTTACTCTGCAGTTGCGCATGTCTTAACTCACTGGTGTAGGAGACGGGGTTGCAAGTTTTGATTTGGTGAAATTCCTGGCAAAATCCTTCAAAATCCGGGCAAAATTTCTGAAAACCTTCACAAACCTCCGTGAAAGTATGAGCAAAATGGCGCCCAACATCTTTTGATTTCAAAATACTGGCGCACAATTTTCGGGAAAGTTTGTGAGAATTCGAGCAAAAATCCTTCGCATCCCCAAAAATTTGCCTGCTCCTACACCTATGTCTCAACTCCCCCTGGTAAATTTGACTTTCAGGCCTAAATCGGGCTTCAAAAATAAATGTCGGTCTCGAGCCGTATTCGGGCTTGTGATTTCGGGTTCGGGCCGGGTTCAAGCTTCAAAATAAGGCTCTTTTACAACTCTGTGCGGGTATGTACGCCAGAGCCAACAAAGGGAGATTGAAAAGATACATCCTCCACCCGCGAACAGTAAAAATAGATTGAAATCATTTTGCGAAGTAGGCTACGTTAATTTTAGGCCAAATGTTTTTGCTGCTGGTAAGAGGATGTCAATGGATATGCATGCATGATGCCCAGTAGCATTAAAAAGATTTGCAGCTTTTTCAAAAAACGGAAATGTACAAGAAAACATTTATCGTCTTGGTAACGTTAAGCGACTTGAGCAACACATCAAATCGCGCTGTAACCCACACTTCATATGAAATGCATGAAAACTGAAGTGTTCTACTGTGAGAGTGATATGCACGTGCGACCAATGCGATTAAGCATTTTGTGCAGTCCAACTGACAGCTTTGATAAAACTCAATTGGTGTGTTCTACTATATTGCTGTGCTTGTTTACATCCAAATACGATATTGATGGAAGCAGGCTGAACTATAGTACCATGTCCAGCAACAAAGTTAAGTGTATTAATATGTAAATCATCTGCGAGGACAAAGCAAAGCGTGATTAGTGTTGCTCTCAAAACACGTCTAAAAATAAGACTGGGAAACTGTATATATAAAACGTAACTTCTGCATCGACCCGATGACTATATTGGTTTTGCACCAAGCTGTCCCCCCACATTTTACAACAAAATTGCGCCCATGCGGGTATCACACGGTTCGGTCCAGACTCCAAGTCTTGAATAAGTTTTTAAATCAAGTTTAAAGCGTTGGATTCTGTTTGGCAATACTTACTCTCTGTTAAGCTTTTCATTTACAATTAAGGACATTCATAATAGTGGCACAGTAATATGAGTTGGGTTATAATTAGCACCCAAATGTAAAAGTTAAGCGGAGGTTTCCATGGGTTGGCATGGTGCGATAAAAATATTTTGGTCGATTTTGTCGGCAAAGAAACAAATATTAAACTATTTCAAAATCGATGCGTTGTTCAGACTCTTAATTGCCTCACGTCAGCAATAAGTAGTTTCAGTTATAAAAATTTTTTTTTTCTTGTGAAAAAAGTTTACATGCTGGTGTGACCCATTTCGGTTGGGAGTGTACTCAACAGCAGTCAAACCACATAGAATGAGTCTGAAAAATTCATATGTAAAGAAAATATCTGCGTCATAAATTTGGCTTCTCCACGTTTAAAGATTAATACTATTAGCATCAATAAATTTATGCAAATTAACAATTGTAGTTCACATTGTAATATAATGAACTAAACTAAAAATGTTGTTTCTAAGTTGAACAAGGAAAAAACATGTCAAATAAAACTTAATTTATCACACGAAAAATATAACTCCATTCGAAGTATTGAACACCTTGGTGTCTTAGGCCTCCCCCAAAATGTCTGCTTGCTTGAGTTGAACTATCGTCATCGCATAATTAAGCAAATTTGTATGATGTTCTCGCAATGTCTGCACGGCTCTCGGGAGCTCCCAACATTTACAAAAGTGGAGATCCTTATGGTAAAACAACTCAAGAATTGACCTGAAAAACATATGATAAGTCAGTCAAACGAATGATACCACGACTTCATAGTCTGCCGTTTTTGTGTCGTTAATAGAAGCAAAGCTGCCATCAAACTTTACGCGATGATTTGATGTTACCACGTAAAAAGAAGTTTTTAAACAATTTTTCGCGCTTTTTAATCATAATGTTACTAGTGGTTACCGAAATATGTGTTAAGTACAAGAACTGAACAGATCAGTTATTAGTAAGGCTAAATTTTCGAAATGAGCTAAACAATCTCTCATGCATAAAGATCTAAGTGTAATATGTCGTTGTTCTTCGTAGCATTTGTGTACATCTATCAAACGTCTTGACTTGCGCAGCAAAAACTGTTTAGGCGCAATTGCAAAGCGAAACGTTGTGCAACGGTTATTGAAGCAACACTTGGCGAGTTGGCGAGCAGTGTGATGTCACTCTGCGAGGGTGTGATGTCACATTAGCAGTGTGATATCACTTTGCTCAACAGTTTTCAGATCCGCACACTAGCAATTTTTGCAACTGTTTCTTGTTACGAAAAAATATCCTAAATTAAGCGTCTACTCTCGCAGATAAGTGACTGCTCAAGGTTTCAGCAGGTTGGGTCTGCATCCAACAACCACTTCCAAGAGAAGGCCAAATGAAAAAGGCGTTTGTTTCGTGATCGATATCGTAGCTAAGGTACACAGCAGGGGTCCCGCACAGACAGTCGGCTTAGATTGAGACAACTGCAAGTCAAAACTTGCTGTTGTGCGACACAATGAGTCCGACATTTTCTTTGTTTCGCATTCAAGAATTTTTATTTGCCCTGACTTCGCGCACTTTTCGTCGGAAGATCTGGCGAATCCCAGGCTGTTAAGGACAAAAGAAAAACAAGAGTCGCCTAAGATGATATCGGATGGAGCCCTACAGACACCATCGGCAAACACAGCTTGATATTGTTCCCCAACGCACTGTTTAATTTCGTCGCGATGAAGCATAATATTTCCCCTGGTCTGCGCAAACCTCACTAAGCACCTCCCCTGCCTGTTTAATATGGGCTGAACGAACCGTCAAAGAGGCAAAAAGAAGATAAACAGTAGTAAATGCCTTCTGAACAGTGCAAGCACATCAGACAAAAAACGATGTGCGCAATAAGGTATGCTGTTACTCAAACCCTGCTCTTGTTTGTCTATCGCGATGGAAATTGCATTCCTACCAGTGTTATACGGTCTGTTTGGATCTCTGCAGGACAACGTGGATCAAACACGGAGTGATGCTTTGTCAGTCGTGCACGTCTTTGTCTAAGGTGCTCCATCAAGTTCAAAACAAACTTTTACCAGTCCTAGATCGCCCGTCAGTTTGTCACTGGCGAGTAACCGGTTTTGATGAACCAATCAAAGACTTTTGTGTGGCGTCGCGCTGTCTCGCTAATCGCTGCTTAGAAGAAAACAGACAGTTTACTTTTAGTGCTCTACAAACACAAGAAAACCGCCATTTATGAGCTATTGCCATTCGGTCTGCCCCGCTTTTATCGCAGAAAAGAAGTTTGATTTTCGTCTTGATTTTGCATTAGGTCTGGTGTACATAAGCGAACAAGGTGTAATTTATATGAAAAATACCAACGGTTGGACAAGTATACATTATAAAGTGATGTTGCATTTTGTTCACTTTTATGAATTTGCAATAAATCAGTGGATACTACTCAAGTATAGAGTTACGTGAGTTAAGTTCATGGTGAAGTGCATACTGCTGGCTTGAATGCTTTGCAAAATTCCCTTCTTGTTAGATTCAAAACTAAGGTTTTTTGGTACATATCGATCTATGCACAGTCTTCAGATCCATCCAAATTTTCTTGAGCGAGTACCAAAGATACTGAACGGCATGTCACAAGTCAATGCAGCACTGCTGTCTTTGCAGCATGTACGAATACCTGCAAATGCAAAATCAACTAAAATGACCCTTGCGGCCCCAATACTGATGTGGAGCTCATGTTATTGCAACAAACAGCTCTTCGTGAATAGCTTCATAAAACCACTGTTGAATCATTTGTCCCCATTCCAAGCGATGAAGAGCATGCCTCACACTCTTGGTTTGTGCTTGCTTAGTTATCCACGATATTTTGAACTCCCAAACTAAAACTAAACTATAGTAATATGATCGGCAATAAATATAGGGCGTAGTCGTGTCACACGTGCGTGACGTTAACCAGAAGAAAACAACAACAATGCACTGCATTGGCTGCAAGAGCAAGGAATTGTTTACCTTCGTCGAGATGGTGAACACCCTTCCAGTGTTTGAAATTACCACGTGATTTTCACGCTTCACATGGCAGTGTATCGAATGTCCAGTAAAAGATCCAAGGAAGTTGCGTCTGAGACGAATGGGGGGATAAAACGTTTTTCAACAAAAACACTTAACACTAAGATTTTTCGTCCTTGGTAGATTTTGACTCTTGACCTTTCTATTTATCACACGTGTTAAGCAGTGGTGTGTTTAAGGGGAGGCGAGTGAGGCACTTGCCTCGAGCCCCCCTTTGTGGGGGCCCCCCTTCAGGTGTTACGCGCATAAATTTTTCTTATTTTTGGTGAAAAACTTATTATCCACTCATATAATGTGCTACAAAGCAGATCATAAGCAAGTGCTCTGTTTTCAAAGGGCCCACTACAGAAACTGTAATGTACAGGTACTTTGCTTTTAAAGGACCCACGGCAGCAACTGCAATTTCAAGGTAATCTGCTTTCAAAGGGGCTCACAACAGCAACTGAAATGTCTAAGTACTCTGCTTTTAAACTTAATCGAAGGGGCCCCTAAAAGAAAGGGTAGTGTGTAAGTAGGCTACTTTGTTTTCAAATGGGCCCTCAATAGCAACTGTAATGTGTAAGTAGCTTGCTTTCAAAGGGTCCTCCAATAGCAATGGTAATCTTTAAGTACCTTGATCTCAAAGAGGCCCCCAACAGTAACTGTAATGTAAAATTCCTTGCTTTCAAAGAGGCTCCCAACAGCAATTTTAATGTGTAGATGCCATGCTTTCAAAGGGGCCCCCAACATTAATTGTAATGTGTAAGTACCTTGCTCTCAAAGGGGCCCCCAACAGCAATTGTAATGTATAATTACTTGCTTTCAAAAAGGCTGCCAACAGCAATTGCAATGTGTATAAGTACTATGCTTTCAAATGGGCACACAACAGCAATTGTAATGTGTAAGTACCATACTTTCAAAGGGGTCACCAACAGCAACTGTAATGTGCAAGTACCGTGCTATCAAAGAGCCCCAACAGCAACTTTAATGTGTTAAGTAGTAAGTACTATACTTTCAAAGAGGTCCCACCACCATCTCCAATGTGCAAATAAAGAAAAGCTTCAAAACAACGTCTATACCTAAAGCATGGTGGGTTAAAATTTCTTCCAAAAAGTTCTGAAAAGACCCTATCAAATAAAAGCAAATATTTACATCAAGTGATAACATATTATACCAAATGATAATTTTTTATACCAAATGATGATTTTTAGAGATTGGAGGGTTTGGTTTATTGATAATTTTATGAAAATGCCCCAGTTGAACAGAAAGTATCAAAGTGGAGCAGGAAAAAGAAGGAAAACGGAAGAAAGCATAAAGCTGATGAAAAATGTAAAGGTCTCCTGGACACATTTGTTGTTGTTATTGCAAGTGGTACTAGTGAGCCCGCAGTGGAGGGTGCAGCTTCAAGCACCCGAGTTGTTAATAGCAGCTATGTCTGTCCACTGCAGCTATGTCCAACCCAAGTAGCTTACTGAGCCAAAAAGTATGTCACTATCTTGACCAAGACCGCATATTGAATGACATATTATTGAGGGCCGCACATTGAATGGCTTACTTTCATCATAGCAAACTAAATGTAGCTGAAACGAATATACTGAAAGTGTTTGAATCTTAACTGCAATGGTAACAGACGTGACAGAGTGGCACTGAGGCCACCTGCATTAAAATGTCAAAGTCAAAATTATCAAAACAAGGACAGGTTGTCAGTGTGTAGGATCTTTTACTACAGCGAAAACCTGATCTGGGCCGCACAAAACCCTCGACTGGGCCGCGGGTTGGACATAGCTAGTCTAGTGCATAATCAGATGTGCCATACACAAAAACTCAAGTTTTGTAAAAATGAAGTTGATAAATACAGTATATGCTTTAGTTAGAACATTCATAATTTTATCAAAGGATTTCTTTTTTATGTCTCTGAAGTGAAAAGGTTAGACAAATTTCTCATTTCTTGTGATGTTGTACCTTAGTAAACATTTCCATCAGAAAATAAGACAACGTGCAATTGTTATAGCAGTGACCATACTACATCTTTTGTTTTATAGAACATTTTCTTTTTTGTTTACAACGTAATTTTGCATTATTGCTGTTTTGCTGCAAAGCCTGTTAATAAGCATGGCTACATTCATGCTTCTTATCACGCAGCAGAAATTACATTTTTTGAGTATTATGAGTACATATTTTTTGTACAGATGTTTCAGGTGTTTAGGTGGTTTGATTTGAATTTAGCCCATGCTTGAAGTCACAGGTTATTTGAAGCTTGACTTGTAAATAGTTGGTTTGAGGTAGACTTGGCAGGTGATTTTAAAGCTTTTTTGTCAGCTCTTAAGGCACTATAACTTCAACTGTTTTTTCTTAGCACAGATTTAATCAACTGTGCAGTCTACTTGCTAGAAATGTTTGCGAAAAGGTATATAATGAATTATTTCCTACTTTTTTCACGTTTTTCAAACAACTAGTTTCAATTTAAGATGAGGGCAACCTTGACTCATCCAGCCTCAAACCTTCCCAAAACAAGTCTCAAGTTGGATGCTTTTGTATGCTATGTTCTTATAGTTAAGAGGATGAAATTTAAAACAAATTTGGTGTTTTAAATTTTCTTGGTTGTTGTTTATGGTTTCATGGATTCCGATAAAGACACGAATGTCATCAAATTCAGGATACCAACTAGCCTACCAAGCATTTTATCAAAAAGGGAAAATGTGAAACTTTCAAAGGGGTAAACTTTGTAGTTTATTAATGGTGAATGTAGAGAATTGCGGCGTGAAATAAAGAAGTGGAGGCGATGGCAACTTGCTATTGCCCAACTTTTATGTGTTGCCAGCCTTGTCTTCGCACCTTTCAGTGTTTTCAAAGTTTAATTGTATCATGAACACCCTTTTGCATTTTCTCCTTCTGCTGCGTCAGTCATGCCATAGTCTCAGGGACGTATCCTTCAGTGGCTGTATCTTAGGCTTGATCAAAAGTGCTGATCACGGTTGGCTGAGTATGATGACGCCATCAGGGGGCCCCGCTTTTTAGTCTTGCCTCGGGCCCCCCCAACCTTAAACCCACCACAGGTGTCAAATGTGGAAAACGGTTTTCATCACCTCGTAACGCGCTTCTGTTTTCATAGTATTTTCTCACATGGAAACAGTGAAGCACATCTCATTTCACAATCTCGATCACATGCAAGTGCTCTTCGTGTAGCCAATCCGGAATAGACAGATTACAACATTCAGAAACAAATTAAGTTTTGAGTTGATCGCGATCCGCTCAAGGAGCGCCAGTTCGAAATTCTTATATTCAGCGGATTCAACTTCCGTGGTTGTGGCAAGTTTAAGTGCCACGTACATTTGTCTTGACGTTCAAAGCTTCCCAAAACCTTAAAAGGATTGTCTGTGAAGATAAATGATGTATTTTTTAGTAAAGCTGTCGTGATGCCCGCTTTTTGACCTACATTCAGATGTGCGCACAGGGGCGTCGGAAGTGGGGGCTTTGGTCCCACTCTGGATTTTGAAATTTGACATTTTTCTATTAAATTTTCAGCAAAAAAAGTTGTTTTATTAGTTTCGAATGGGTGACCCTCTGGGAAATTCCTTTTGGCTACCCCTGGACAAATCCACTATTCCCCCCTGGTAAAATCCTTCCGATGCTCATGTGTGCGCATTGACACCAGATTGTCCGTCAGTGGTGATTATGAAAATAAGACCATCGTATTTGATGTGATTCTGTCACTCAGATGACAACATTTAAACGCTAACGTGCTTTTGTTGGTCAAGAATCAGAATTGTGTCTAATTTTATTTTTATGTTTACTTTGACAAAATTCAGCTTTAATTTGATTGCCGTTGAATGTTTTTAACCCTTAGCCTTACAAAGTAAGAGTAACTCGTTAATAAGTGAAACATTTGTGTCGGATTGCTGAATTTGTCGAAGCCTCCTGCGGATCACAGGCAGGGGCGTAACGAGGTTAGATGGGGCCGGGGCAAGAAACAAGTTTTGCGCCTCCATGTTCGTACCTGAGGTCTTTCGAAAGCAAATGTACTGTACCGAAGAAAGTACTTGTGACATTGCTGAGACTTTTCGGTGCCTCCCGCAGTGATTCAGCGCCCCCATGGTGATTCGGCGCCCAGGGAATTGTGACCCCCTTGCCCATCCTCGGTACGCCCCTGATCACAAGTGCATCGATGGTTGGATGTTCATACTAGATTTGGATCAATTATATGGCTTCAGTTCAATTACAATTACAAATATTTATTTAAGTTTAATTTTACATTAAAAAAATAACAATAAATCATTTTGAACAATACACTTTGCTCTTGCAATGATGATGTTCTTTTTCAATGCAACGCAAGGCGAACTCATGCTACAAGAGAAAACATACAATCACGACATCGAGTCAACAAAGTTCAGTGATGTTCTTTATAAGAAATGCTTCAGTCAAATAGTTTAGAGCAGGCTTCTCAAACTAAAATTGCTCCGAGGGCCAAATGAGGACTTATAAAGTAATCCGAGGTCCGCATTATTGACGCAACAATGGTGGTACCTGAACATTACAAGAAACAGCCTTTACATCCTATTTCCTGCGAAAGGTATCATGACTTTCAGGCAAATCATTTCTAGCCATCTCTACGTTCTTTTACAAAGAGCTTGTTCACTCGCTGGCTGAGAACTTTTAAACACCGATTAATAAACCAAATAACCTAAATGTCAATTATTTGAAAATTCCAATAAAGCATTGCGGGTCGCACAAAATTTCTTCGCGGGCCGGGTGTTTGAGACCCTTGCTTAGACAGCGATACTAAACTTCCACGGTGAGACACTACAGTGTAACCAGAATGAGGCCGAATAGGTCATGCCCCCTTCCCGAATTAAACTTTTCAATATGCTTCGCTGATCCTCCATAGACGGAACTGAATCAAGTAGCGACCAGTTCACAACAAATCTGGCGTGTTCTCATTGAACAAGTTGCAGAAATAAGGCATGCAGCGTTATTTGCCAAGTTGCCATCTTTTGCGGACAACACTGTCAGAGATACAACCATAATAGAGGGTAAAAGCCTGGTACTCTCGAAAAGCAGATGGTACATTTTTTGGCGGAGTACATGTTGAGGTACTGTGGAAACTCATGGGAAGAATCAGACTTAGCAAGCGCGTGATCTCGTCCAAGAAAACCACGCCACAGAGCGCAATGTTATGGTGCAACGACGTGGTTTCCTACGGCGTGGTTGCATTGCAGGTAAAGTGATACAAGCTGGTAGTATAGCGGATTAGTGGCCACAATTTTGAAATGTGCTACAATTCCTGGTTAGCACAACACACAAAATGTGTCATTTTCAAGCTTGAAATTTCAGAGCACAAGTTTGAAAATGCTTGCAGGCAAACTATCAATAGCCATCAATTAACCCTGGTGAGCTCATGTGAAAGCTGTTGCAATCACTGCACAATCTTAAACCACGACGCAAATGGCACTAGACATCACAATGCAAAAGATATTACACATTTCCTGGAAACCTATCATAGGCACACAGATAGGTAACCTCAAAATGCATGCGTTTATTTAGATGAGCAATATTTTTGCGATAGCAGTGCGAAAAAAACGAGAAAACCGCAAAGTTCTGCATCAGGTATGAAATCACATTTTGCTGAAAAAGGGAAAGGTAACGATTCCACATAGAAGGAAGCAGATGGAGAACAAGGGTATATGTAGCTTGGACTTCTTGATGGTTTAACATGATCAGTAGCCGTTGAGGAACAGAAGTGTTTGGAGGTGCGAAACATTTTTGTCCGATTTTTCGGATGTTTGCCCGAAAAAGAAGTGCTAAATAACTGCCAATAAGCGAAAGCAACTAAAGGTGGCATTAGCATCTTCCAATACAATAAATGGGGTAGGGTTCAAGCCTTGAGGGGTCACGCAACTATCATATCACTTTTTTAAGGGTTCACACAAGATCAAAGTTGAACATTTGTTCAGTCGCCAATGCCAGGAAAGGGTTTGCAATTAACTTTGTATAACCACTGTACTAGATCCCAAAACTGTCATCAACGATTTTTTTCAAAAATATAATAAGCATGTTTGATTTAGAAGAGAATTTTTTTAATTCTGCGTAAATTTTTCCGGTTTTTTACCAACTTTTGACCGATTTTTTCGCAAAATTGTAAGGTGTGGGTCGCACCCCCTTCACCCCCATATCCTACGACAATAAATTGACCCCACTCAATCGATTCTCTACCACCTTTGCCAAAGGATGTGGTAGAAACGTACACAGACTCAGCGGCCAGTGATGAACAATCATTAAATGCTTGGCGCGAGACGATCGTTCTGTCCAACGGTTTAATTATGACTGCTACTAACACGCTACTGTAAAAGTCACCAGGCTTACACAAACGTGCAGGACCAGGAGATCCTACTGAATAAAGTGGAAGGCTCTGACGGACCAGCTAGGATGTAAGAAACACCTTTGGAGACAGATTATCGTCTTTGTTGCGAGCGCTTCCAGAATGCACAGCGGACGCTGATGTTGAGATGGAGTGGCGTCTGTTCAAAGCATCTGTAGCTTCATCTGCTGCTTGCGTGTGCGGACGGAAACGAGTCGGTGTGGCGAATAATGGCAAAAAAGTAACCCTTTGTTGGAACAAAGAGCGAAAAGATGTTATTCAAGCAACGAAAGTAGCCTGCAAGACATGGCTTTGGTACAAACCCTCTTCTTTGCATTCGCGGTACGTTGAGGCGCGGAAGTTCGCAGACCTCACGGTGAAAAAGTCGAAAATGCAATCTTGGGAGAATTTCGGACACAAACTGTTTTCCAATCACTGGCAAGCCGACAAACTGTTCTAGCAAACCATCCGGCGTTTTTGCAGCAAAATCTCATACAGCCAGATCCATCAAAAATCAAATTGGTGCCTTGCTCAGCAATAAAAAGGACATTCTTGGTAGACGGCAGTGATGTGGCCGAATCATATTTATCGAGTCATGAGTCGAGTCACAAGTCTTTAGATTCAGAGTCATCTAAAATTTTTTCGAGTCAAGTCCTGACTTGGTCGCGTCGAGTCAGAGTCGAGTTACAACAACTGTCAATTCACACCGACTCATTGGTTGACAAGCTTGATTCAAGTATGTACTTTCCACGATGGGTGTAAGCAATGAATCCATCAGCAAATTTTTAATAGGAAATCGATTTCACGTAAAATTACGCATCCTCAGTCCTGAAAATTGCAAGCAAAGCTTGCGGGTGAGAAGTTGAAAGGCTGAAGTAACAGCAGAGAAAAAACAA
>JGI24158J21664_10009738_pt1 | contig 12831 bp, 5 predicted proteins | sample Ectturendosymbi3_FD_21664 | JGI IMG/M metagenome (IMG submission 21664) | reverse complement strand
AATCTGTTCATTGTTTTACAGGCGCGTTCATGGGCGTCCGCAGAAATTTTCCAGGGGGGCAGCATCGAAATTTCGCTTATCCTTTACAGGTTGCAAACGATTTAGTGTAAAATGGACCTTCACAAAACGCTTTACCCTCTCTACACCACAAAGAAAATTCCCCATCCTTTTAAGTTTTTGCTGAATTGGGGTATCATCCAAAATCATTATTATTGTGAACTGCAGACAACTGAATCTGAATTGGACTTGAACCAACTACAACTGCGTTTGCGGTGCTTGCATTAGTCAGTGCAGAAATGCTTTTCCTTTTCATAAACTATATAATATCCACTTTTCGAGAACTTTCTAAAATTAAGTCAAAATTTCAGAAAAATCAACGACCAGAACATCAGTGAAAAAACACAAAAGTTAGACACTCTTGCAAAACTCTTTCAAGCAATGAGAAGTAGACCTGTAAGTTGACAATGACTATCGGCAGCTACTAACGTTAGAACACCACGCAGGCTTAAAAACTAGGCAGATTAATTATGAAAACTCGCCAGAGCAATTACAGCTTTGCACTTACTCACTTAGAAGTCACAACTAAACCGTGTGTGTATTTCCACACGACTGCATTCATAACAAGCCACGCAGTGTGCAAAAAGAAGACTGCATAAGCATAGTTTGATAGCCATTGTGTTCCAACTACAGGCCCGCGCGCTGCATGTGGCCCGCCACAGCGTTTTCAGTGACTCACGGAACCAATCAGAAAAAATCTTCGAATTTTAAAGTTGTTGAAAAGCGTGTGAGGTTAAATTTGTTTCATTGAATTGCTTGCTCTGGATAAAGTGTATTTGCACGGCGTACTTTTATTGTTTTTGTTTAATCTTTTTTGCGATCAAACTAGAAGGTACGGCCCTTCCCTAACCCTCCGCTGGGGCACCTGACTGTATAACCTCACGTGTTTTTACGGTGCTCCGCCGTTCGTTGTCTTGGAGAGTACATCTGGCGCAATGAACTCAATGACGCCAAATAAATCTGTCTATCTATCAGCTAAAAGCGACCTTCTCAAAGTGGCCCTTGAGTCAAATTAATTGTCCATCCCTGCAATAGGGAATTGTAACTACTGTAGACCAAGCATAACATCTTTTAACAAAAATGTGGGCTACAATAGTAACGGTATTAGGGGCTGTGAAAAGCTGGAAATTAGTCAGAAAAAATAGATTTCCCAAACTGAAAAATTTCGCACTGAATATGCGCTGGACGTTTGTAAACACATACAGTACATGTGTGAGAACACGTACATTTTCTACGTTAAAGCAAGTCAAATCTTAGTAAAAACAGAAATAAAATGGAGGTCCGTAACTAGGCGGAGGCACAGGGGCGGGCGAAGACGCCTTTGGAAAATTTTTCGCCCCCCCCCTGGAAAATGTGTTGGACATAGTTTAAAACTATACGGTTTAAAAACTTTGAAACCCGCTCAGAAAAATCTTCGCCTCCCCCTGGTGTCCCAAGCTGGTTAAAGGCCTGATTGAATGGCAGACGAAACACTGGACGATAGTCTTCGACTTGCTGCCACAAAATTGGTATTGCTAAAGCAGTGGTTCCCAAGCTTGTTTGAACCGTTACCCAAATCAAGGTAGCGGTTATGTCTTATTACCCACCAACAAAAAATTTTCGCATTTCTTGTCGACAATTTATTTTATAGTGATCGCTCATAATACAGAACATTGCGGTTTGGTTCTGCGTTACCCCTCGAAGAAGCGCATATCACCCCAGGGGGTAATTTACCCCCAGTTTGGGAACCACTGTGCCAAAGGAACGATAGCGTCAGAGAAGCCTCGACTATAGGCATCCCACTGACAGAGATTTGTAATAAATTGCTATTGTGTAATAATTTCAATTATTCAATCACGTATCTTCCCCTCCCCTGCAAATAAACTGTCATTGCAAGAATTCAATTAATTAATCGAAATTGAGCTGCTGACTTCAGGTTTTCTACAAAATTCTGGTTATTATGCCGAATTTCCAGAGGGGGGAATGCCCGTTTTGGTCCCCTGCGGACGGGCATGGGCGCGTTGGCATAGGTATAGATGTAAATTTTGAATTAGTAGTCAAATATTGAAATGATTAGGGTAAAAAATAACTGTAAGACCTTGAATGCATCATGTACATGTTTCAATTTGTGCATTTAAGTGAAAGTAAACATTAAATGTTTCTTAAAAAAGATCTAACTTTTACGTTACTGCATGCACTTGATTTGCTGCTAGTCTAGCTGCTTGCAAATTGTCAGTATGTTCGAACTTGTTAAAAACTTGATGTAAATAATGCATAATACCTTAATTTTTTCGGTGAAAAAATTTGTTTTAATGCATAATACCTTAATTTTTTATGTGCAAGTGCCGGTAGCGTACATTTCAAGTTTGATTTTGACTTTTTTCAAAACATTTTGTAGGTCTGGGTTTTTTATCATTTTGTGGGATTTTTTCAAGGTAAATTCTGGGGTTTTCTCCGTAACAGAGTGACAACACTGGTCACAATCGGCGAGCAGAAGATAAGCTCGGAGTCAAATTTTTTAAAAAGAATTTTTACCGAATCCGACTACTCAAGACCAAACTCCTTCCGACTTCAACTACGCAGGCCTGGAAGTGGTAGCAGTGTTTAAGATTAGTTCAAAATATGTTGGAATAACACGCTGACTTGCTACAAGGCCACTAGGAATACCGAAATTGTTGAAGTGTATTAACACAGCACAGCTGGAGCCATGCTTATGAAAACAGCTCCGGAGCCATTTCATTTTTACAAGAGCTCCGCAGCCCTGGTTAGCACAGAATATTCGACATAGCCAGACGCGAACTTTCATGTTCGGGGCCCTAGGCTATTTTATATTGGGGGCCCTTCTTGAAGGTTTGCGACGACTGATGTCATGCAAATTAGCACTACACGTGCTCGTTACATTCACTGAACAAGTTGCTCCAATTCATAAACACATCACTCATTTCAACCCTTGGTGCTCATTCTTCTACAGAGATCTTTTGTTAGCGGCATAGTAAAAAAACGTGCGTTGAACTAAATCAAAAGTACCAATATAATTGCTTACAGAAATGCTGTAAATTGTCCTTACTCTTAAAATTTTGGGGTCCCCCGAAATTGGGGGACCTAGGATTAAGCCTTTACAGCCTAATGGTAAATTCGCGCCTGGACATAGCAGTACACGTGTGTGATTGCAGCTAGTGGTTTTTGGTGTCTCTAATAAAAACGCTAGTTCATATTTAACGATATTCATAAGCTTACGTTGAGTTTGATAAGGTAAATCCTAGCAACTTCATCTTCAGAACAATGAAAAATCACCATGCAAGATAAACATTTGTTGCTTCCCCCCTTAATTTTTTCTTGGCCCTGCAGAGCCCCACCCCACTTTTTAAGTTTTAGAATCGCCACTGTCTCCCGTGGCTATGGGCCTGTCTATTGACCTATATGAGTATAATTGATTATAGATCGTGCAATTAATTCCTGAAACTGACTTCGTCTGCTCATTTGGGTCGATCGAGCGAAGTGGTAGAGGCAACAGCCTGTTGCCAGCAGGAATTCGAAATCTTTTATAAATTCACTCGGATTAATACAACTTAGCAAGGACGGTCGGAAAATATTGCAAATGACATTCTGCTTAAGAACCATTACGATTCAACGCAAAACTAGCAACTTCCTATCCAGGCGCCTCAGTAAAAATGATTCACTTCGCACGAAGGCTCACGTCCATTACTCCCAAAAATTTGCTCAGTGGCTATGGTTGAAGCCATCACCAGATAATTAGCGCAATATAAAACGATGAACTTGTTTCAGCTCAGATGAAAGGATATGATGAAGCTCTGTAATTTGTGAGATCGTTGCTAACTTCCACGTTACTTCTGCACTTGAAACGGGAGCTAACCGTGGACGTCGGAAGGTGGGTCCAGGGGCCCAAGGCCCGCCCTGGATTTTGAAAATTTCAGCAAAGGTTGTTTTCTTAGTTTCGAGTGGGAAAAAAACGAATTTCACCACTTCTGGTCCCTGCAGAAAAGTTTTGGAAATATCCCCTGGCGGCCCCTCCCTGGAAAAATTCCCTCCGACGCCCGTGGAGCTAATCCTTCGAAGCTGACAGTATATATGTGATAAAGAGGAAATCGTTGCTTTACGTGGTACCCACGTTGTCACACGAACAGAGTTAGAAAGTAAAATTTGGCAAAATTTTGAAAACTTACCGACAAAAAATGGATTGTGATATTTTCTGCACACAAGACACAAGAACGTTAACAAATTGTCCTGTGCAAAAGTGATTGTGACAACCTACGCCTCTCCATAAAAGGGTCCACTGCAGCAGTATCCCATACATTTTGCATTATCGACAGCGACAATCACTTATGCAGCATTTTTTCTTGATCATATGAACACTTATGTGAAGAATATCTACAAATTGACAAGAGCAGCTGATAATTTGACAAGAGCTGTAGTGTCCGAAAACTCGCGCGTGTCACGTGAGAACACGGCGAAACTTTTAAGCTTTTCAACAGAAGTCGCTATAACTTTTCTTGAAGCACTCAGAGTCAAGAAATCATTTGAGGTTTTGCTTGTTCTGTTGAAGCGCATCCGACCGGAGTAATTCAAAGCAGAATAAATAATGCTGCTTTGCAAATCAATAATTCTATCGCCAGAGTCAATGTTTCTCAGGAAGTCGTCTTGCTCAAGCCAGGCTGTTGACGAAGGATGTGCTTCGGATACGTAACAGATTGAACCAGCGGCAGTAAAAACTACAGCGACTTGCAACAGGCCTTGAACCTTTAAGTATGTCACACTGTAATCTGCCGTCTTTTCCTTTTTCTTCGGCCAAACAAGCAGGTCAGCCATGTGTTCATTCAAAGCATTCAACCATATCTGACAAACTTCAGCCGCATTATTCTCATGGAAAAGTTTTTCCAGATATATGTCAGGAATGCAAAGCTTAACTTTCATCAAAGTTAGCATAAGCTGATTGGCAGGGGAAAGTCTATGCTGAAGTGCTGCCTCTGGCACAACACTCGTCATTAACCAAAGAAAAGCCTTGTACGTTGAACATCCAGTCAAATATTCCACTTGCTTGTCATCATGTTCCACTAATTTATGCCCCCACTTGTGCTTCTTTAGAAGTTGATGCATCTTCAAGTTTTCCTTTCTCAGTTTGGTGAAATGTTCAAAAAGAAAGTTGTTTTGTTCTTGAAGCATACTGACAACTTCAGCACTTAGCTCCAAGCTGCCCATTATTTGAAAATGGCTTAGTGGGCTCTTGCTTTCAGTTATGTGAAACACAATTTCACAAAATATGTGAACTCAGCATTTGAAAAGTATAACATGCCAAACGGGTGAACTTCCATAACTTCTCTAAATGATCTAACAACTGTAACAATACACTAAATGAGTAAGCACAGAAACGTCTGTCAATTCAAAAAAATAACACATCTGAAAAAAGTCAAGTAAACATCACATCACCTACACACTGTCTAGTGATGACAACATGACTGTCAACTCACGAAATATTAACATTACATTTTTTAAGCATGGCAAAAGCATCTGTAATCTGCTGATAATCTCATTTTTTTACTGACTCATCAAGTTTAGAACTAAGATACATTCATTACAAAATGTAACTGTGCAACGTCAGTCTAGATATTATAAAATAATATTTACTTTCCTAACCTCCGTTATGGCTGTATTTCATTACAAACTGCAGCAATTTTGAGTGGTGCTAACAAATATCACACCACAAGTTTGCAACACATTTCAGTTTTCTGCAAATAACTAATCCTCACTTTTCAAGTGTTAGGTCATACTTGTTAGAATTGAGGTTTATCTTTGATTAAATACAGTGTAAATAACATTTTAACATATTACAAATTTATGGTTTTAGAAAAGTGAAGAAACTAAACAATTGTATTAGGCAATTTTTTATACACTAGAACACAAACAAAAGTAAAAACAGATGTACTAAAAATGTTTAGTCTCAATGACACCTGTGCCATAGAAGGCAATTTACTACACATATCAAAGAAATTTCCAAAAAAAATTTCATTCCAAGAAAAGAAGTGCAAAGGGAAACAATTGCATGAATATCAAGTGAAGTTTGGTTTCGCTTGTAAGGATACTGTTGCAGCCTCTTAGTCATTGTGCTATCGAAAGCATAAAGCACCATGAATAGGATATGTGATAAGAATGGTATCTATTAGGTGGTGTAAAAAAGCAATTAGAGTGATTTGTCAGGTAAACTCTATTGTTGCTCATGGCCACAGTGTGAAGCTTTGTGTGCTTGCCATACAGGCTTTACGATCTCAACAATACATGAAATTACTACCTGTCCACATCAAATTAACAGTCTGATTTATCTCCCATATTTAATCAAAGCACCAGTTTGAAGCAGGATAAATCAATTTAGGATTTTAAACCTCTTGTGTCCAAAGACACTGTTATTTTTATGCATGGCACTGCTGAACTAACTGGCAACATGAAACTTGATTGAATGGTTGAATGTTCAACAGGTTCATTCATTGCTACTCACACATCCAAAACATGTCCACCATTTGTTGGTAAACTACTGTCTGAAGGTCTGACTTGTACAGAATGAATCAATACAGCCCCTGTAACCACACAAGATGTCATTGAAAGCAGACGATGGCAACACTCTGTTAGCAACATCATGTGCTACAGTCAAGCACTGCAACCAATCACTGCCCTACTTAAAAACTGGCATTTTCATTATTTAATTGATGAAGCCTTACCCAAGTTGAACATATAAATAAGCAACAATAATCACCACGTACACATTGCTCAAAATCACATTAAATATATTGCTATGAAATCCAGAACTTCACAAAAAAGTTAATTGTTCAGAGTTGTTAACTGGAAAACCTAGATTTTTTGGTATAGGAACTTTTTGGTTATCCTAATCCAAGCATATCTTACGACAAGTAACCTTTTTGCTTTGAGGTGCTCAAACAAATAGTGGAAGTGTTATTTGGCATTAAACATGCTCACTTTAAAATGATCATCCTAAAAATAGTGTTGATGAATTTCATTAGTGCTTTTGGTCTGGTCAACTAATTGATACACATCATGCTTGGCAAAAAACATCTATCACAGAACAAAACATTTGAAAAATTTAGATCCTGAATAAATAAAGCAAGAAAACATTTTGTGCTCTTTGCAGTATCACTAATGTCTTGTGAGTCAGAAAGTAAGTTTTTTTTGTTTGGGTAGGATTTGATCATTTTTCTAATGAAAACTACACAAAAACGTATGAAGTTTGAGGGACCTATGGCTTGTAAACCAAAGGATAATCTTGTGGGCTTTTCTAGGTACTTTGGGTTTATTTACTTAGAATGAGGTTTGGAGTTCAGATGTGCCTCACAAATAAATGCTTTTATGATGATTTGCATACTGGATTGAAATAAGAAAACATTCACAGCTAACTTTGCTGATTTTGTACAAAAGCATGTGCTGTGTGCTAAGTCAGTACAAAGTCATGCACAATGCCATAAGCTTATGCTACAATCTAAATGTCAATATTTCTTGGAAATAATCACAATTTCGAGGCCAAATGCTTTAGAAAAGAATCAAACCCTAATTTTTGCAAAGCAATAGCAGAAACAAAATTCAAACACCAGTGCATTATATAAATGAAATCATGGCAACACTTTGAAAAGAACTTGTTTTATCCTGACGTAAATTAACAGACGAGCATGAAATTTTAGACCGTAAAATGCACAGATGACGTAACATATACAGATCAAGCCAACCAAGACTTCTTGTGTTGCCATATGTCTTTGCAACTATAATCCACTAATTGACATGCGCCAGGTCATTGTTCATAGATTGAATTTGAAAACTTATGTTGTTGCAACCTCTCAGTTGGCATTGTGTTGAATGTGCGATTCACCACGAACGAGAGCTCAAAGAATAACACCCATATATGTGTGGGGCAAACACGCAATAAAAGAGTGATTGCGGCCTGTAATCTCTGTTGTTGCCTGCTACTGAAGTGTGAAGCTTTGCACACTCGCTGCTCGGGCTTTCCGATCGCAACAAAATGGTGCTGTGACCAGGATGTAAAGGTTGTGCCAGGTGCAACCTTCACAAAAAGAATGTGCGATCGGTGCAGTTCGTTGTAAAAGGGAGGGAATGTTTTACAACCTTTCAGTTGGCTTTGCGTTGAATGTGCAATTCACCATGAACGGGATATGCGTGAAGAATAACACCCATATATATGCGGCACAAACTAGCAATAAAAGAGTAATCACAGCGTGTGATCTCTATTGTGGCTTGCTACCGCAGTGTGAAGCTTTGCACACTTGCTGCTCGGGCTTTCCGATTGCAACCATGTGATAACTTAGATTAGGAGTTCCTAACCTAGGGTACATGCTGGGTTTTTTTCAGTCATAGACTGAAATGTTTTTGAAATGACTGAAAAAAATTAAGTCATTTTGGTAAGAATGTCTGAAAATATAGGCTAATAAACACTGTTACGGCGAGTTCTCATACAACTGTGAGACAAATGACCGAATTGATTCAGTGACCAAAATGTCTCAACAAAAAATGACCATTTAAGGTCTCAGCAACTAAAAAGCAGGGTACAATGTGTATCCCTAGGGGTACATTTGCTTATCTGAATGCATAATTTTAGGGTTAGCAATAAAAATGAAAAGTATATTCATATACTATTTATTTCTAAATATTTATGCATAAATAAGTGAATATTATATGCATAAATAAGTGAATATGATTTTCAAAAATCATTATACGTATTGTTAAATATATCGACAATTATCATGCTAAACATTTTGTCATAAGAAATTTTAGGGGTATTGGCTCATCTGTCGAAATGCTACAGTATGTGGTCAAAGAAAAAGGTTCCTGCTTTAGATGGTTTATGACAATCCAAAACAACACAGCCTAAAACTTACAATTTTGATTTGTACCAGGGGTGCACAACCTGCGGCCTTACATGAAAATCTGTTGTGGCAACCTGGCATTGAAGAAACCTCTTTGTCCACTGTATGAGAATACTTAGTACAAATATATTCAATCACGTGTGTGGAAGTAGAACACAAGCAATGTAAAAAAATAAAAGTATCTTGAACTCACTGGCATATGCAATTCGTGAAAACCTAGTTTTTTTCAGTCATAGACCAATTTTTTTTAAAGTCAGTTTGGTCTTAATGTGTGAAAACATCAACTAGTGTCAAAACTGTCATAGTGAGTAGAGACAGACTGATATATCGGCCTGGCCTGTATATCGGGCTGATGTTTAGGTTTCACAGATATATCGGTAAAGTGGGTGTTGACAACGCTGTTATATTCCTCACGCATCCAGACAACATGTGCAAGAAAGCACAACAAACCAAGTCAAGACAGTTATCTTGTAGCAACGCTAGCAGGTGTGTTTTCATAAACAAGCAGACAAGATGAACCACTAAGCACGTGTTGACCGTCGCAGCCAAAATAAAAGCATCATCATTAATCAGATTAATTAAAATTCATACGAAAATATTTAAATACTGCAATTTGAAAAATTGTAGCTCATAAATCCTGATTTTTAAGTTTTTCAAAAAAAGGCAAAGTGTAGAATACATTATATCTTTGATAATAAAGCAGAGAATAAGGTTTTAAGATTTTTGAATAACAGTATCGGCTATCAATCCATGAACGGCCGATATATTGGTATTGGTCCCAAAAAATCCATTATCTGTCGATCTCTAGTAGCAAGTTTTAATATTACCATGGGACATATGACCGAAATATCTCAGTGAAAAAAAAAAACTGACAAAAATGAATGTGATGCAGTCCACAATTGTGGAAAGGTTGTGCATCTTTTATTTATTCCATCCATTTGCCAAAAAACTGACTTCCTTTTATCTCACAGGGTATGCTTACAACCACCTTTTCAATTGCACTGCAGACCAAGTTTTCCAACAGCATTAAAATGATATCTGCATTTGGTTGATTCAAACTTATCTACTCAGTGTTCAATAATCGTATCATTTATTTCCAAACTGCAAAGAAAGTTCACCTCTTATCAGATCTCGGTATTTGGTTTTAAATTCCATTGCACGTTTATCACTTTGTTCAACACCATCGCCTCGTTTAAACATTAAACCCAAATTGTGGCAAGCTTTTGCTTCTCCCAAGTCACATGCTTTTTCAGCATACTTAGCAGCAAGTTTATAATCTTGTTTCACTTCATTTTCAAATCCAGCTAGATGCAACATACTTAGTAGATTGCAACCAATTTTGTCATTTAAGTTACATGCACGTGTGTAGGAATCTAATACAGCAGTAGCAACAGACAAACTTGCCATTTTTCCATTTTTAAGAATTTCCATGTAATTTTCTCTGTTGGGATCATCTTGACTTAACAGTATGCCCATATTGCAACAAGATGCAGCAATAGCATCATTCTTTCCCATGTCAGAGTATGTGTCATGAGTGCATGCCACATAAAAGCTTTTGAATGCTTCAGTGGAACTTTCTTCTAAATCACCTCTGCCAACCAGGTGAAATTGTCCAGCTTTATAACAACAGGGTGCATTTTCAAATTGTTCACAACAGTTTTTGTAAATTTTGCTAGCTTCAGAAAAGTTCTTCTTCATGGTTTGCAAAAATTCTCCAAGTCGGTAGCAGTTGTCTTGATCGTGCTCTTTATGACAGCCAAACATAAACTCAATTTCAATATTTTTTAAGTATTCTTTGACTTCTTCTTCATTTCGAAAATCCACTAAGCCAGCCATATTTGTCAACTCTGATGAATAGCTGAACAGTGTGTTTAAATATATCTTTCTAGAAAATTCTATAACCCTGGAATTAAAGCACAAACATAAGGTTACAGCAGGGTTGCAAATTAAAGACAAAAATCTCCTGAGAAATCCAATAATAAATAATGAAATAATAATTGTCTTTTGGCCACAATTTGCCATTAGCCACTAACACTAGATGGCCATTCAAGGGCTCTGAAGATGCAAATTTTCAGGTAAATCTGGGTTTATTTTCTTCAGTCATAGACCTTATTTATTTTGTTTTCCGTTAAGCCTATTTACATGGTCGTGTTAACAAGTATGCTCAAAGTGAGCTTTGACATCAAGAGAGCTCAGTGCAATTGCACCAAAATGAGAACGTTGGAGCTGCGTGTATATATGAAGTTTAATAACAACTGGGTTGGGTGTTATATGACTGCAGTCCTTAGGGCCTAAGGCTTAGGCTAACAGCACCAGCTTCATAAGTGAACTAATTCTATTGGTCGTTGTAAAGCTGTACCAGTAGGTTTTGCAGTTACAAATGAGAAACAAAGAACAGTTCTTCAAATACTGCAGAGAAACAGCAGTCTTGCGCACTACAACAGTACAACCTGGCCATGGCATGTAACCTAGTCTAGGGCTGACATATGCCCGCACATGTCTAGAATTTCGGTGGTAAAATTTGTGTCCAGAGATAATTTTTTTTAATGTCATAATGTCTGGAATTTGCACAATTAGTAAGTCATATTTAACTTGAAACAATCAATGTGCATGTCTGTGAAGATGATAATTTAAACTTTTACTTCTTTGGTGCTTTAGCGTCTACAATAATTTTGCCTGAATAGGATATAGCGATGCCGTTTGGGGTTGATTGGCAGTTGTAAGGACATACTGAAAAATTCCGTATAGCGTTTGCTTGTTGTAGTGAAAAGTAGGCATTGAGACTGTTAGGAATTTTTCCTCTTCAGAGATGGTAACTCTAGTCTAGTCTACAGTATTTCACCGCACTCCAGTCCACAAAACAGTTTGATGTCGTTATTACTGCAATTGAATGTGGATTGCCAAACTAACTATGGTAAAAACATTACTTTGTAGCATTTCAAAACAGCAGACATGAGTGAAATGCTTAAAAGTCGTTTGAAATAATTTGTCTGAGTTGTTTGTAATATGATTTTACCATAATATGTTTTTTTTGAGTTTTTTTTAGCGTTTCTGCTCGTTTTTGTGTTGGCGTTTTTTTTGCCAAGATGCGAAAGTGACGGCTAGCTTTACTCTGGTGAGATAAACTCAGTCTTGCACCATCCAGACAAAAACATCTGAGTTGTTCAGCGACCTACTCTGTTTTACTTTATGAACACAACACACCCAGATGTCCACAATCCAGAGGTGGCCATCAGTTACCCACTTTACACCGCACTGTCACCGAATTGAGGCATTAGCGATTCGTCGCCCTTGGCTTACCTTCGTGAACGCACTTGTGAACTCGATATAGGGTCGATTTCACACTTTAGGGAATTCGAAAATGTGCTTCGTGCGCTTGGTGTCGCTGCATGAAAAAGGTTGGAAACCACTGGTTTAAAGGGATGCGTTTTACTAGTGTGGCCATTGCAAGGTATTCGACCAAAGCCCCCGACATAGTCTGTTCGCTCTAGTTAGCTGTAAACGCAACACACGGATTATAGGTAATATGCTTTACTTCCTGGTCATTGTTTGAATGTCATAGATCTTTTGTTTTCAGTTGCTTCATTGTGTGGAAAAAGTGAACCATTCTGCACAGTGCATGTCTGATTTCAACACAAACATCATGAAATAACTCCTTTTAGTTTTAGCAGTCATACTGTCGTTCCGTGTTTCTCTGTATCTGAAATGGTTGGAGGCCGCTGGGGCATCCAGGATGAATAAATGTGGAGGGTGTCAGGACACTGTCTCCAAAAAACAGGAGGCCCTGCAGTGTGATGGAGGGTGCACAAAATGGTACCACTGCATTTGTGTCGGAATGTCGAGTGAACAATATAAGACATTTTGTGACAACTATAATGATGGATATAACGAGTTGCAA
>JGI24158J21664_10009737_pt1 | contig 12834 bp, 6 predicted proteins | sample Ectturendosymbi3_FD_21664 | JGI IMG/M metagenome (IMG submission 21664) | reverse complement strand
AACCAGGAAACTAAAATATTTTGGACATTTAATTAGAGCTAACGGAAAGCAGAGAGAGTTGTTGGAAGGACACATTGAAGGGAAGAGAGGAAGAGGAAGAAAGAGAAGGGATTGGGTGAAGGATATTGAACTGTGTACTCAAGATACTTACGTAATCTGTGTTAAGAAAGCTAACGACAGGACCCTATGGAGAGCTATGGTCGTCAACCTTCGTCAGTCGAAGACGGCACGCTGAATGAATGTCCCTTTTCAGTCCCGCGAAAGCCCCAAATCTTGCAGAGCTTTGCAATCTTATAACTCGCCAGGCGATTGAGCTACAGAGCTATCCAAACCATCCACGGATTCAGCAGGTCTTGCTGTCAAAATCGAAAAAAAAAACGTTTTTCGTTTTCTGTAGGGGATTTCTGGAGGTGACGTCACAAAGAAGGCATGTTTTGGAAATTTTGACCACCGTTGACCGTCCCTGGGCCCCAACCTATTGACCCACTCTTTTGGCTCAAAGTTTTGTTGAAAACAAGGTCAAAATCCGCGTCTATAGAGCCCCGGATTTACTTGCTAGCATATCTGTAGCCAAACTTATGGGTCAAAAACCCAGTTTTTGGCCTAATTCAAAACTTTTCAGAAAAGGCATAATTTTCCCTTCCAGGGCAAACTTTGGCCAGCCATAACTTGGCAGCAGATTGAGGTAGAGAGCTGTTCAAAACCCGTAATGACTAGTGGTGTTGAGTAGTTTAGAATAAAAAAAAAATTTTAATTTGGTTGGGGGGTTTTGGGCCAATGGGATCATGACAGGGGCATGTTTTTGGGTTAATTATATGACGTCATCATCCAATCCTACGCGCCAATATTTTGGCTCGCAGTATTTTTGGATTCTAAGGCAGAATATGCGTTTTTAGAGCCCTTGATTGAGTTTCTAGCGTTTCTGGTTCAAAAGTTAGCCCAAAAAACAGCTAATTGGTAAGGGGCTTTTCTCAATACTTTTGGGGGACTTCCCAAATTGATTTTAAGGTTTTTGGCCCTAATCTTGGAACCAGGAACGCTAAAAACCCGTTCGGACCCTTCAAAGTCCCGAATAGTAACCAAAAAGCAGCTAAACTCAAAAAAACTTTTATGTCATTTAAATGGCTTCTGCGGGTCTTAAAGGGAGGTCGGGCAAAATGCTGACGTCAGAAAAACATAACATAAACATCCTATCATTATATAAGCATTAAAAAAAACATCCTAAACTGAAATGTTTTTTTTATTGCAACCTTCACGAGTCTTTAGGGGGTTTGAACAGCTCTCTAGCTCAATCTGACGGCGAGTTATTGCCTCGAGATGTAGCATAACATAACTTTTTTTATAAATCACCGTTAAGGGGGCCCTTGGAAGCATTTGAGGGAGGGCCAGAGTTAGGTTGATACGGCACTGACCCTAACCATGTTTTTGCATTTTTAAACCTTAAAACCCGTCTACGGGCCTGCAGTTAGTCCATGTGTCACCAAAAATTGTTTCAAGATATAATAGCCTACAAGGCTAAGATATTGTGATTTCCAAATAATGTACTGTTCACCTTTCTACCTGTACTCTGCCCATGCGTAACTCATATCAAATCCTCCCAGTTCCACCCTCAAACCGCATCTTCCACTTCTTGTCATCTCGTGGATTTTTTGCAGTCCTGCGATGACGTTAAATTCCTATTACGCGTCATAATGGCAGCCGCGATGAACCCGACGACAAGATGACAAGAAATTTGCTCACCCAACCAAAACTCTGCATTTGTGTCTCCGAATCCGTCTTTGTATTGGTTCCAGCCCTTGTCGTGAAACGTTACTGTGCCATCGTAACGACGTTGGAAAACCTAGAACAGAACAATCAGCTGATTTAACAACAGCAAGTAAGTGCATTGTTTTTTTGCGACGAAATAATGGTTCATCTTCATACAGTCAATAGACCATGCAGCATTGCGCAGACTATAGGTTATTGCAGAGGCAATAGCATCATTTTGGAGCAAAGTTCTACAGAAATCATAAACATTTCCTGGTTCCTTTGTCACAACTGATTGATGAAAGACCATGAGGTCATCTAGTCTATCAACCCTGCAGTACAACTTTTAGTACCAACAATTAAAAAGATTTGCTGCAAGCTCTCGAGGAATTAACGGACTGGGCTCTATTTTCATGACTGTGTGATGATTCAGAGTTCCACATATCTGTTTTCAAAGCAACTGGTCTCCCCCCAAAGTCGCAACAGTAAGCAAAGTTGCTTAATAGGAAATCGATTTCACGTAACATTAGCCATTCTTAGTCCTGAGGTATTATCCAAATAAAAAATCCACACGACATCCTAATTGAATAATATTTCAAGACTGAGGATGCGCACCGTTGCGTGAAATCGATTTCTTATTAAAATGAATTTGCCAATTGAAAAAAAAGACAATTAATTTGTGGAGAGAAGTTACTGATTTGATGAATGCAAAAGAGTAAATCTCAAATACTTGAAACCAGTAATTTTCGAATGAAAAAAAGTGTAGTAAGAAAGACTGCAGCAAACGACGAGCAAGCTTTTAACTTGTTTTGCTTGTTGAAGTATTTCACTTTTTGTCACTTGGTATAGTTTTAAAACGTCCGTGACCACCGCGTGTTCAACAAAAACAGGTGTTTCACTGTGATGTCTGCAAGTTTGTCTATTTCCAGTTCGAAGAACAATGTTGTCGTTGACGTTGAGATAAAAATGTTTATCTTCGCAGGTCTGCGTTTTGTTTAGAGCAGGGCTTTTTAATCTAACAGCGTCTAGGTTTTCAGAGAGAGCACGAAGGTTATAAAACCCAGAGTTGCTGTCGTAGGTACAATAAGTGCACCTACTATTACTGGGGTCCAGTTTTTGATGTGATGGTAAGGGGAACGTATAAAAAAGTATAAGAACAACTATCGTAGTTCAGAAAGTACAGTACATCATAAAAACTGAGACCCGAGCAAAAGTTTCTCCATTTTAGCTTTGGGTGATATAAAGTGCTGTGACAGCTCTGTATTGTGTCTGAGAGGGGTATCTCTTGGGACACGAACCCCTTGTCCGATCCAAGTTACTTTTGGATCGCTGATCCAGTTGCAAATTTAGGCGCNAAGAGCGAGATGTGGTTTTAGTAAAATTACCGAACNTTTTGTCTCAGATCCTTCGTCTTTCAACGCAGGTATGTCTGGTATTTTTTAAACTGTGCAGATATTTTTGCAGGTGTGGTTTTACCAGATTTGATATAGTTGTTAGTGGTGTAGAAATTACTTTTTTTGAGGAGATGCAAGCTGAAAAAACGAATTGGAAGCCTTTGTGTTACAGCGAGACAGTGTTCCTTCATCATCTTTATTCAAGAAAATGTTTGTTAATTGTCATTTATTCAACTTCTTGCAAGATGGTCAATAAATTAGTGTCGAATTATGCACTTTAAACCTTAAGTGGAAAACATAATAATAGATAACTACTTTTTTGCTTGCGCAGCTTATTCCTGTTCGGAGTAGACACAATAACTTGGACAGGTCACCACGTTAAACCTGGGCTTACATTACTGTCGTTACTGGTGAACAATGTTGGTCCGCCAGGAGCCGGAATGGTCGGAATTCCCACAGTCGGAAATGATGGCCCAGCTGCAGTTGTACGTTCGCCTCCGGATCCTGATGGAATACTGGACTGAGACAAAAACAAAGGCAGGGAATATTACAAAAGAGACGTGAAATACGTTTGAGGTTGGTCGAGCCCGGAATCTCCGACCAATTTAAAATCTTCCAAACAAAATTATTTTGCTTAATGTTTTATTCTCACAGATGAAATTTCAGGTCCACAAATGGTTTTCAAAGGACTTTTCGTTTCTATTCTTTTACAGTGACATTTGTTTATAACGCTTGATTGCTTCGTGTCGTCTCCATATCAAATTTACTTCATGTGTCTTGGCAAGTTTTCGTTTATTAGTAAATTTTATTTNAGATCGTCCGACGTTCCAACAGGTTGTTTTTTAAAGTGATAGAGCAAACAAGTGAAGAGTTGTTACTTAACGCAGCATTTCGGATTTTCTTGAGCAAAACGTCCCAGTTTAAACAACAGAACTGCTTAAAACAGCGACGACTTACAATCATGCGGGATTTGCGAGTAAAATCTAGAATTGTGAAGCAATGAAAAAACTTGTGAAACAATATCAAGAATTGTGAAACAATATCAAGGATTGTGGAGCAATATAAAAAATTGTGAATTAATATTAAGAATTGTGAAGTGACATCTGGAATTGCGACGTCATGTCAAGTTAACCAGCTTCGCAAAAGAGGCTAACAATGCAGCTGATTAAACCTTATTCTGCTTCACCAAGCATTTGCTTGGGAAGATCCTTGTTGACTTCGTCAGAGATCAACTCCTTCACAGCAACGTCATGTAACGAACCCCACCACTAGATTTTCATCAACTGCTATTTCTTTAAGCCTGTGCAAACATTCTGATGTTTTCGTTTCCCTCTGATTTGATCAGTCTGATGAAGATTATTGCACGAATGTATTGGTTTGGAAGAAATTTCAAACTTAATAATGTGTATCGGTGAAGAAATTTCCGACACAATTGCAAAGTTTTTTTATCGGGTTAATCTCAATATTGTGTTGTTATCATGGTGATCCATTTGCTTACTTTGTTCCAACTGCGATCGCACACAGACTTGAACATACTTTCACAACTAACCCATTAGAATTTGATGAAGTTAAGTTTTATGAAATGAATAGCCATCGTTGATAGGCGTCAGATTGTGATTTAATGCCCGTTATAAGATGTAATGGTCACAAAAATCACAAAAAAATACATATCAAGATGTGAAAAATGTCGAGAAAAACATGCAAACAGTACGCAATAAACATCACGCTTAAATATTTATCACTGCTTTACGTGTGTTCGCAGTACTACGTAAAAAAGTTTAAGCTGCTTAGAATGTTGACGAGTTTTTGCCCCCCATTTGCGCCCATGACGAACAAGATAGGGTCTCATTGAGAAGTTTAAAACAGACTCACCTCTGGTGGCATGGTCGGCCTAGGAAGGTTGTTCAAGGTGGTGTCAAAAAAGCCATTCTGCGAAACAACAAAGCAATTATTTTGCAGGAAAACGTTTAGTTTTGAGCAGCACTTGTAATCCACAGTACAAGACTCGCGGTTTCACGAAAAGCTCTTCACTTGCAATGTTCTGCATTGCATAGAATTCCTTCTATGTTTACTTGTAAGCATCTTCAGAGTTGAAAGCTGTGGTTGATACATTTTTTGATCGAAATTAATTTATAAATCATTGTGTAGCTTTTTTCATTGTCAAACTAACAAAGCTTTGACAAAATACGATATGTCTTTGCTCTCCCTTTGGCAGACATATTGAGCTGCAAGGTATTTGCACGTACAGCGAATGTAATTTTGCGTGTTCGTTGAGCCTAGCCAGTGCAGCATCCAGCTGTTATTTTGGGGGCAGATGAATGTAGCGTGTTGTACTATTTTCGAGGGGTGAGCAAATGGTTGTAACTTGTTGTTGTACCTAACAACTAAATGTTTATTTCTGAAATTTCGGAGTGGCAATTGTCCATATCCCCCTTGTTTGGGAGCCTGAACCTAACGATCACGTGTACTTTTCCCAACGGGGACAAATCGTATTTAAATAGCAAAGCTGCTGATAGAGAGGTCATCATCTTTGTTTTAAAGGTTTTGATCTTGTGTCCTGACTAATTCCGACAAGTTTTGTTGAAAGCGTTGATGCATCTGATTTCCGCTTTAATTGCAAGGTTACTGCAATGAGGAAATCACCAACACCTAAACATTCAAAGCTCTAACTATCTGTGTAAAGCAGTAGTCACAATTTTGGTAAGAGGAAGATGAACGTAAACAACTTCAAAAACATAGGGAGTTTCGTGATGAGTGGGATCGGTAAACATTTGCCTTGGTTTGTTAGTTAAAGAAATGACTGTACTTGCCGCACAAAGTTTCGGCTATGATGGCGGCCATGCATTCATATAAATACATTGTATTCTGTGTATGAGGATACTTAGTAGAAATACACCCAAACGGACGTGTAGAATAAGGCTAGGTTCAGTGTGTGGAAGCAGAACACAAGCAATGCAAAAGATTGAAAATATCTTTAACTCACTGGCGGTTGTAATTCACAAAAATCAGCGTAATGCGGTCGGCAATAGCGAAGGGGTCGTGACCCCTGTTCTAAATCGGTGCTGTTCAACAGGGGTTCCGAGGAACCCTCCTGGGGTTTCACACAGTCTCGTCGCCACAGGGGCAGCACTATAAAACAGTGGAATTTTTGTCAAATTTGAATGTCAAGCCCCCTGCACAAACGTAAATCCCCCCGCATAAACGTAAACCCCCTATTGACGACTTTCTGGCGACGGTTCTGGTTCCACAAAACATGTAGTGGGGTTCCGGGAGTTTTAAAGGCTCCGTGAGAGTTCGTCGTTTTTTAGGGGAAATGATTTTTTGCTTCAGTATGTGGATGCATCATTTTAAATTTCTTAAGATTACCGTGCCGCATTCAGACTCCAAGTAGGCCAGTTAGTTATACAGGAGGTTGAGTGAAGACAGCGGAACAAGAAATATTGATGGTTGTTGCGTCACTTGTTCATTGTTGTGCAGTTAAGAAGAACGTTATTGTTGCATCACAGTTATACGATGTTGCCGATGTGCAGTTTACAGTAGACTGAGTCAAGGGTGTACGCGAGGGAGGGGGGCTTGGGGTTAAAAGGCCTCCTTTGAGTTTGATATGTTACAAAAACTATATTACCTGCACAAAGGAGATTCACTGCTTTCGAATAATTTTTGCTTGTTATTTATCGATTTATGCAAACACCACGGAATGAATTTGCATGCAATTTCAAGGAACATTGTAAAATGGGGTAAAAAGCAATACTTACGTTTTGATGGGAATATGGGTTATCGTCTGCGTGAAGGAATCATCTCACCACTCTTGCAGACCTTTCGTCCACTACGCAAGTTTAAGATTGCGTTCCGCGATAGTTCACTTAATCCGAAATAATTGTCTCTATTTTGTCTGCTATGGCTGATCAGCGCAAGCGCTGACCGCATTGGCTACGTTACCGATTTCTGTAGCATGATAGAACTGCTGCCAGAACTCGAAAACAGCAATTGTTAACACAGAAGCATTCAGGCATTTGATAATGTCTCAGCAAGGAAAAATGAAAACTAAAAGTTTGCTGGACTTTTATACATGAACAAAACATGAAAGTTTTCTTGAGTACTTCATGCACATTCTCAATTCTTCTGTAGTTTAGCAAGATTCCATCTTGCAAACCGGGGTGTGCTTCAGCCAGTCCAGCCGTACACTTTCTACGCTCGACTGCTCGTATTCGACGAGAGATTAAGGCAGCCTGATTTTGTAGTTGTAAATTTCTCTTGACTTAGTGATGAGTGTGTTTCACTCCCCTGTTTTAACGCGCAGCTTGATATTTTTGCGGTTATGAACTGCTGTGTCCTTGCGTTGACTGCATTTTCCTCCGATATCCTAACTTGGAACGCTGATAGTTTATATTCAGTGCAATGACACATAAAATAAGGAGAGTGGGTGTTCAAATAAGGAGAGTGGGTGTAGAAGAACATGCGCACTGTGTCAATAAACTTCACCAAACCGTTGGTTTGGAAACATGCTTATGACGTCAAACTGTGACGTCACAAACAGCGCACACCAAATACAAATAACCATCATATGTCATGTCACTGAATGAACCCCGTCCCATGAGACTTTTCTGCGAACGCCCTTGGACTGAGCAGAAAGTAGACTCAGCCTGAGTCAAGCAGCGATAGTAGACTGAGTCACAGACTGGAGCTGCTTTTCATCCATCGTGGGAATTTAGTAAAAACAGTGTGAAACCTAACATTTTACTATTTAGTCAAGCCAGTTGAAGCAAAATAGCTTATTTTCTGTGAAGGAAAATAATAAAAACAGCGAAGGTGTGGACGGTAATGAGCAAATGTAGTTCAAATGTAAAAGAGACACCTAATCCGGAGCGGACCAAATGTAATTCAATTGCCAAAGTTAAGAAAGTTGTATGACAATTACTGTAGATACGGGTGTTTTTGCCGCTATGACCAAATTCTGAATGTAGCAGCTATACATTCCAAAAATGTAAGAACAACCGAGGCATCAAATATCTTATGTAATAACTGTTTGTTTGTTGAAGTGTCTAATAACGAAACGTTTGATTTTCTTACAAGTAACTCGTGTTTTTTAAATTTTTGCTAATGGGGATTCCATGACAAACGCTCAAGTATATCAAGGATTCCACGATGACAAAAAGGTTGAAAATCACTGTTCGAAATACTTGTTATTCCTGCGGAATATTTTAAAGAAGGATCTGAACTGGCGGAATGAGTTTACAGGAAAGATAATAATACGAAGCATGCAGGTTTGAAATAAAACGATTGCATCAATTTTACTCACAAGGAAATTTGCCAAAGCTTTCAACAGAGGACCATCGCACGCCAGTAACCCTGCAAGCAAAACGATTGTTGCAATATATTATTCGTTACTTAGACGACTAATGAAAATTGAAAATGATATTTGTTTAGTCATGCAGTTAGAAAACATACCCAACCACCTTTCAACCAATAACACACCAACGAGCAAGTAGATGAAAACAAGTGCTGCTGCGATTTTTAGCCAGGTTTTCGTACGTTCTGCAAGAAGAGAAACGAGATTGATATTTACATGACGAGCTGCTGAACATTTGATAAAATGTTGAGTTAAAAATTACAAAAAACGTCAAACTGTCAAATTAAATAAGATAGTTTTTTTGTATTTTTTTAGGCCTCTGTTAAGATATATTCAACAAAATCGCCTCGAAATTTGTGAACCATGGCCAAAATTTCACAAAATAAAAGAATACAACTATAATTTTCGTCAAAATTGGTTAAAGAAAGTACCAGGAAATTTTGTCTAACAGCTAAAAACAGTTTTGCCAACTTTCAACTTGATCTACTTCTCAGTATCATAAACCTTGTATGATGCAAAAATTCAGTTTTATTTTCAATTTGTCCTTCCAAAATTTTAGGACTACAACCTTTTACCACAACACCATATGGCTGATAATTCAAAGTAAATCTTTTTGGAGAAGCAAATCTATATTTTCTCTGAACGAAATCAAAGCAAAAAAATACAAATATCACTATTCACAAATTATTCGAGCAAATACTCTCCACAATGGGGGTAAACAAGCAAGCGATCAGCACTTTTTGAAGAGGAAATCGTGAAATTTACGCATCTTCAGTCTTGAAATTTGTAAGTAAAGTCTACTGGTAAAAATTTGAAAGACTAAAGTAAGAGCAGAGAAAGCAAACAAACCCAGGATTACAACGAGCAAAAATCAGGATATAAGGTCAGAAATCAGAACACCGCAACTAACTGTTTGACGCCAAGGACACAAGCTGCGAGAAATAAAAACTAGACATTACGTTTAACTCCTATAAACATTTCACTAAAACATCGAGAAACTAACAAACTAGCTCCAATGGTCAAGAAACTCACCAGACCTATTAAATGACTGAAAAAACTCTCCGTGAAGTTTACGAACGTCTGCGGTAAAATGCTTGAGTGAGTTTGCATTCCATACCATGGCACCAAATTTCTAAACTCCAGAGTAGGCGTTCCCAACCTTTCTCTGATCACGTACCCCTTAACATTTCGACAGATGAGCATGTACCCTTACAATTTCCTATGACAAAAAGACTAATTGAAATGAAAATAGAACTTTTATATTTTAGAACAAGAAAGGTAGACTCCGTTTTCATGTCCAACAGTTGACTTCTTGCGGTTGTACAATAAACGTACGCTTTGACATAAACAAATGCACCCCTAAGGCCTAGGGATACATGTACCCCAGGTTGGGATCCCCTGCTCTAGAGTCTACTAGAGCAAGAGTGTGCAACCATGCAGCACTGCCGGGCCAAATGCACACAACCAGATTGGTCCACGGGGCACAGCTGCGTGTGTCAAGCTCTGCGGGTTAGACAACTCGCTGGCCAACCATAGACGAATTTGCAATACTCATTAATAACAGTACTACCTACTTCAAAATCTGAACCTTTCTGGATTCTGAACCTTTCCTCGGGCCAAAAAACTTCAGCTCCCGGGCCACTTTTGGCCCGCGGGCTACAGGTTGCCCACCCCTGGTCTCGAGCAGCGCTCTTCAACTGATGTGCACGGTGCACCCTAGGGTGCATCAAAATATGCGTGGAGTGCACCACTACGAAAAGGTTCACAAGAGTGCATCACAAACTTGTCACACCTAAATAAACAGTTACGTTTAACAAAAACTTTCTGTTAGCAAGAATGAACCATTAACCAACCAATGGCTTTCAGGATTTAACCTTGCCTTTGCACATTCTAAAGTGTGGTGCGTAAGCATCAGACCATGTCAAGCTAATTGTTGTAATTAGTTGATTATTTGTGATTCATAAGCAGCAGACAATGAGCCATTAACAATTGAATTATGTAGCCGAGTTCCTGAATTAGGGTGCTTGTATAGTTAGGCCCTGGTACACGCAGACATGGGCGCAATTAGGTGGGGGACGTGTCAGTGAATAGGGTGTATGGGTTTAAGTAAATAGGGTGCATGAGTTCATCAAAACATCTTTAAGGGTGCACCATAACAAAAACGTTGAAGAGCACTGGTCTAGAGAGTATGCCTTTGAAGACTGCGATGGAGTTAAACAACATTGCCAGCGCACTGGGCGGTGAAGATGGTCGGATTAAAAGCTCTAGTTTTTAACTGTTTCCATACTATTGTTACTTAATAACCATGGTTTCAAACTAAAAGTGGTTTCGTTAATCTTCTAAAACATATTGTTGAAAAGACAAATTTAATTTTTCAGGAAAGTTCAACTTCCTGGCTTATTTGTTGAAGCTTTGATTTGAAAGATTCATAAAAAGAAAAGATCCGATAAAACTTCAACAATTAAGAAAAAACAACTGATTGAAGGCAATAGGGTAAAATTTGGGGTTTCCGTGAAATACAAGTTGAAAGATATTGGCTGAGTCCTGCTAATGTCATGATCTTTAATAATATAATTTTGGCTTTTGAAAATCTTTGGATGTCTGTAGGATTTTGGTTTCTTCAATAAGGATTTTGGTATGTTACGGTTTTGAAAGAAAAACAAAAAAGATCTAAACTTTTCCTTCCACCCAAAACGTTTGGTCCCGGCATCGCCTACAACACAGACTGTCTATGTTACTTACTTGGTTTATAATCTGCTAAAGCTAAAAAGGGTGCGTTGCTTGATGCTTCTGAGTCTTTTCTAGATCGTTGTGAGGTTAATGTAGACCTCCTTGAACCATTTTTCTGCATTGCTCTTTTTCTTCATCATACACGTCACTACTGTTAGTTTGATCGCGTAGGCTTACACTACTTGAACACGTACAGCTGCAACCTTAGCCTAATTTTTGTGCAGCCAAACTTTTTTCTTCACTGCCTAATCTTAACCTACTGTGACATCACAGGTGTTTTAGTGCGGTCACAAACCTTGCGACATCAGGTTAGAGACACATGACAATGAAAACCAGTTGGAAAGCATTACCTGGATATAAAACTAAATTCGAACTTAGAAAGTGCTGTAACCTACCCTGAGTTGTGGTTATTCATATGTATATTTCTTCAAGAAGATGGATCCGTTTTGTCGAAAAACTGAGATTTCCAACTTTTTATCGTTTGCATATAGGCCTAATCAACTGTTACCTGCAGCAGAGAATCTAACTTGCAATCTTAATGCACCCATAAATTTTTGAAGCTGTTTACGCACACAGCTAAAGAGTTATTTTATCCCGCTTCACCAAACTCGTTACTCTTCACAACCACAAGATATTGATCCTACTTTTTTCAAAGTGGACAGAGCTTGAAGTTGCAACGAAACCTTCAGAATTAAAGTTTCTAAAACCATCCATTGATCGTCTTTTCAAGACAAATCTCCCCAAACAAGGATGTGTACTGCTGTGTTCTGCGCCTAACAAGATCCATAACAGGAAGTGGCCATCATGACTGTGTTTGCCTAGAAAACACTCCATAGCGTTGGTTATTTGACACTATCGAGATTTTCCAAACGGCGTCAAACGAGTTTGCGTTTCTGCATAGTCATGCTAAGTTTTTATGGATTTCAACCTCTGCAGTCGTCGCCAATATTATGTGACAACAATAAAAGAAATGTACTTTCGGAGGTACTTAGATTTCTTGACTGTCTTTTAATCCTTTGGTTTGTTTTACGTCTGGTAACTTCCCTTGTTGTGTCTTCGATGCTCTTGGTCTAAAGTCAGTTTGCGCTGATTTGTTAAAATGTTTTTGAAAACGGTAAGTGCCAAGTTATTAACTCAGAGTTTATGCACGTTTTGTCACGTCTTTTAATATCCCTTTAAGGAAAGCAAAACCTCTACACCAGGGGTGTCAAACTCATTTTCACTGAAGGACATAACAGCATTATGGTTGCCCTCAAATGGCCAGTTTTGACAGAATTAATGTAGCAGGCAAGTTCTACCTGCTATAACTAGTTGCTGTATAACAGGCTAAGCCTGGACCAGTCATAATTGTACAGCAGGCTAAAAGCTGGAAAGAACATTGAAACAGGAACAGCAAGTCAAAGCTTGAAAATACTCACTGATCACAAGCATAGACACATATCCGATCAGATGCTGATCATGAGCTCGACCACACATCCGGCCAGCACCTGATCATGCACAGGGGCGCAGCCAGGATTTTTCTAAGGGGGGGGGCTGAAGTTATGGAAGCAAAAGCCTTGAAAAAGAAAAATTGCTTCTGATTAGAATAGTCAAGGACAGCACGTAATTTGTAGA
>JGI24158J21664_10009735_pt1 | contig 12834 bp, 10 predicted proteins | sample Ectturendosymbi3_FD_21664 | JGI IMG/M metagenome (IMG submission 21664) | reverse complement strand
AACAAGTAGAATTAATGTTCTAAGAGTCTACCAAATTTGACCTTCGAGATGCCATGGACTACTGAGCAAAAGATATTTATAGTTGAGGCATATTTTCTGAACTCTAAGAACAACATCTTCTGGGGTAGCACACCCCCTGATCACTGTCTGCAAAGGCCATTACACTCTGTGAAGTGCACTGCCTGGTTTGCCATCGCCAAACATGGCATCATTGGACCATTCTGGTTCGAGGACGACAACGAGCGGTCTGTGACAATCAACACTGAGCGGTATGTAAAGGTGCTTGGCAAGTTCTGGACAGCACTTGGTCGACGGAGAGAGGTTGTCAGGGTCCTCCAGTGGTTCCAGCACGGTGGTGCCACCCTCTACTCCCCAAAACGAATCATTGGCATGGCTACAGCAACGTTTCCCTGACCGGCTGATCAGCCGCAGGTGTGACCCGCAATGGTCGCTGCATTCACTGGACCTGAACTCCCCAGATTGTTATCTGTGGGGATACCTTAAAGACCAGGTGTATGGCAACAACCCCCAGACTATCCCTGACCTGAAGGCAACTATCACAGCAGCAATAAGAGCAATTCCAAGGGAGGAATGCGGGAGGGTCATCGAGAACTTTGCCCGCCGGATCCAAATGTGCCTGCAGCGCCAGGGAGCTCATTTGAAGCACATTTTTTGAGCGCTAGTGAAGCAAAGAGTTTTTGTAGTACAGACTTGAAATTTTGGAGATCTCTGCTACACAGGCTTGACCTAATGTAGCTGAAGTTTTGTGTCAATCTGAATAAAATTTTGGATTTTTGGTGATGACCGTTTTTTTTTTGTGTCATCCTGTATATAATATTCTTGGCTTTTGCAGCCTGTGTAGTCATGTTGATGATGCTAGCAGAAATTATGATTCAGGTAGTGCATGGCAAGCCAAGCAAAGTAGGATTTTATATTAGGAACCGTTAGGCTTACAAGCAAGGTTTACCAGGAACCGTTATGTTTAAAGGTAAGTTATAACTCAATGGTGTCATACTAGGATAGTTTTGCATGGCAGTAAATTTTTAGGAGGGTATATAAAAATACATTGTAAGTAAATGTGGTGTTCTATTGAGGTTTTGATTAATGGAAAAAACACTAGTAAAAGCATTTAAAAAGCTCAAGGTTTACTGCAAGCTTTGGAGGCCATCTGGGCTCTGGTTTCTTTGGTTTGCAATCATTCTTGAACATTCAACTTCGACATATCTGCATCAAGTAACTAGTCTCCATCAAAGTAACTGAGTTGAATCTGTTTGGAAATTTTTTAATGGGAAGTTGATTTCAAGTAATGCTATGCACCAAGGATCAAACACTTTGATGCAGTGCAGCAGCATTTTGTAAACTAACCATGTTTATTCAAGATGTGAAATAACTGGTCTACTAGGTTTACAAAACTTAAGCATGTAATTACAAGAGACTTTGTCAAATTGTTAGAATTGCTTGATGTGTGTAATTTAACACGTTATGTTTTAAACATATTTGAAAATGAAAAATTCTGAAGGTTTGCTAATGTGGAATAAAGGTTGTTTTCAGGTATTTGACTCTGTAATTAACTAAAAAAAAACAAATAAAATTTTTTATATATAGGTAATATGAATGGAATTGATAATGCTTGTTTTTGAAACATATAGGTTTGTTAGTGCTGACCATGACTGAATTTTGAAACTAAGTGTTTTTTTTTGCAAAAATGTAATGCATGCTATCACTTTATGTATCTTTTTCAAAAGCACTTATGCTGCTTCATTATCTGAAATACAGGTTTTAATGCAAAGATTAAACACCAACTTCTTGATTGTTTTTGTAAATTTCTTTTTTTCATCATTAATTTTATTATCTTTGCATTTATTTCATGAAAACGATACAAACGACATATTGCAAACGTTTCAGTAACTCCTATTTATTATCATCAGTGCATGGCAAATGGCAAATATTTCATGAAATTAATCACAGTTTATTTAAATTTTAGGTATGGAGTATCATCTAATAGGTTTCTTATTTATTTAAATGGGTTATTTAAGTTTTTGACATGTGTTGAAAACATTTATAGTATATACATGCTTTAGTGCTGTTCAGTGGCACATCTAGCCTGGAAAAAAGGGGTCTGTCCAGGAAGGGCAACATTTGGTACCACTTTTCAGCATAAAACCACATTTTCTCTTAAAACTAGAAATCGACCGATGAATTTTGCGATGTTTCCAAAGTATCACATCGGCAAAATTCGGCCTATATACAGCACATCAACAATGTTTGCTAATAAAAGCCGCAACGCTAGTTTTCTGCACGGAGTGTTCGGAAACCTATGTTGCTACTTCGTCTCTGATTAATTATGCAAATTCTCTGTACTCTTCTTTACGACGTGCAGCCCTTCGACTCAGGGACGTAACGAGGTTAGATGACGCACGGGGCAAGATGCAAGTTTGGCGCCCCCCCCATGTTCGAACCCGAGCTCTTTCGGAAGCAAATTTACCGTATTGAAGAAAGTTCTTGTGATATTGTTGGGACTTTTAGGCGACTCCCGGAGTGATTCGGCGCACGGGCAATTGTGCCCCTCGTTGCGCCCCTGCTCCGACTGCATCAAGTAGTGCGCAATATTCAGGCCACTCGGCAATCGTCCAAATACACCGCTCTATGACGTAACATTCGCTCACTGGTTTTTGCGCGGTAAGTAGATGGCTGCCTGCGAACATATCAAGGTTGCCAACGTGCCGTGGCGATTGACTATCTTAGTGACTTAGGCTTTCCCGCAGAATTCCATGTTTTACACTTCTTCATCGCACTGAAATATTGTCTTTTAAACTGTGGTTGGAGTGTTGCACAATATCATCATCGGTTATCGGCAATGAAAAATGAAACCATCGGTATCGTCCCAAAAAAGCCTTATTGATTCGAGCTCTACATAAAATCCAACTAATTATTCAGAATAGATAGTAGTATTGATCTTATTGTCAAAACACACAAGGAAAGATTTTCAAGTTATCATTGCTTTCGGTCACAGCGCATTTATTACATCACAGTCGCTGTTTGTTCCTACAAGCATGGTGCTGAAAAGATACTTAGCTTGTCGAACGTCAGCAAATGTCAGCGAAGCAGCAATGAGAGCTGTTTGTTCATACGTGCATACACTTATAAAATCGATGCTGACAATTAGCTGCAAAACTGCGTCTGTAGAGCGCTGTCTATCAAGATGGCGGTGTTATAAATACACTGCACTTGCGAAATCACTGCGGAGAAGAACGATTGAGCTTCAATTGTTCTGATGATTTTACATCGTCATGTAAAAGTGAATTACTCGAAATAAATATAACACTCCTTGCGTATAGCAAACAACATCGTCAACTGTTAAATTCTAAAAAGGTTATTTTCGAAATACAACGCTTGTCTGATCTTTTGTCCAGATAATGNGACCACAGTTTCTGAAGCTAGCTGTCGCGCCTTTCAACATGAGAAATTCCTCGAAAAATATAGCTTCAGCGGAAAGGAACCCGCGTTACTTGGCGTGACCCTGAGGAAAACCTACACTTGTTTAATTTCGTCGTAACCCAGTAGGTGTAAACAGCAAATATAATTTAAACCGAAACTGCAAAACAAAACGATCGCTACTGGAGACTGTGTGGTTTCGCCATGAAGCGAATATTACAAATCAGCTCTGCGTGTGCGTGGCAGTGTACGAGCTCCCGACAGCTTCGCTTGCATTGGAGCTGGCATTGCCAGAGTAGGAAATTCCGAAACACGTGCGTGCGTCGCAATATCAATTTAGAGCTGGGGTGGGCAATTAGCAGCCCGCGGGACAGTGGCCCGCGGAAGCATTCAGAAAAAATCTTCAAACCTAAATTCCTCCAACTTATCCTAATATGTCTTCCAGTTTATCACAGTAAATGTTTAGTGCTGAGGCTAACTTGAAACGAGACTTGCTACTTTTACCACGGACTTTCTTCTATTTCCATTGGAAGGTGTGGCCCTCCGCTCAAAGCGACCTTGTCAAAGTGGCCCCCGAGGCAGAGTGTTCAAAACGTGGATTGTTTCATGTCATTGAGCAGTCGCTATTTAGACAAAGCAGGAACGTTGTTTCGTAATAGTGCAATGCAACGGGAAATGCTGTTGCCTGTTCCAAAACACCCGCATTAGAGAACAGCAGTGGCAGCGTTTGATATTTTATCGGCTTTAATGCTGAGTGCCTGCGGTACAAACGGGCCTGTCATGACAGCCAAACAGATCCCCTGAATGGGCCCATGGTGGTGGTTATAATAGACCTCTATTTCATTTGCTGTTTGAACTATCTCATTGCTATTTAGTTCATAGAAAACCTAAAGTTATCTTTTGCATAATTTTCAGTCTGACAAAACCGCTCTTTTCTGTGGTTATGTTGTGAACAAATGTTGTATGCTTTATTTGTGCTAGGATTTAAAGTATTTTTTGTCAGTTACCAGCTCAGCATACTTGTTAGAGCTGCTGTTTTAGGAAGATGAGTGACTCATATAAGACGCAGAACAGCTGATTTTCATTCTTCTTCAAAACGCTGATATGTTACGAAACCAAAAAGAAAAAACATGGGATCAAGCCCAAGATGATCTTGAGCGAAGCAGACAAAAAATTCAAAGTGTTTTGAAATCTGCAAAAGAAAGGTATGGGAAAGGAAAATAATTTACTTCCATGTCTAATATTTTTTAGAATTACTGACATTGTTTTGCTGAATAAGTTAAGCTTTTTGCATATGTGCACGATCCTATAAAAATATTTGTTTTTGTTTTGTAGAAAAGGTAATGATGAAAGCATTCCCTAATATTTTAAACAATGGGTGGGAAAACTATTTACTACCATGTAATGGAGTGCACAATTTTTACTTTAATCTGCGAACCCAACAATTTCTGTAAGAAAAATTCTGACAAAGGGCACATGCAGCATGTGGGCTGCAGGTTCTCATCCCTGTTTTAAACAGTTGAGGCTAAAAGTGGCAAATATGATTGTCAATGTTTTTTTTCTTAAATGATTTAATAACATTTGAATGGACCTCATATCCTTGACAGTAACACTGTGTACTTATGCTGTTGAACTTGAAATTTTTGGTGATATTTCTGTGGTGGAGTGTCTGCCTCACAATTGAAAGGTTGGGTGTTCAATACATTGCCACTGAACAAACTGTTGTAGCACTCCTTCAGGTAAGGTAAGAGCGTTCACCTCTACCTCTCCAGCAAGAAGCCAATTTCAGGCTTTGGCCTGCTGCCAATTGTTGTCAACCAAACCAAATTTAAAAAAGTTCATACTCACATACAATTTTGAAGTAAAACAGTGATTTTTGTAACATGGCCATAGTAAACATGTACTTAGCTATTGTACTGACATTGCTGTGGTGTTTCAGGAGCTAGAAAATAATTTAAAGCATATGTTGTGTTTAACTAAACGCTTTTCATTCTTAAATTGATTGCCTTTATTTTTGCAGTACCTCTTGTTGACAAGCATTGTTTTTTTAACGGTGTAGTTAGTTAAAAGTTAACTTGACTGGTCTTTTCTTTAATCATACAGACAATGTATTTTATCAACAGGTCAAGAAAGAATATTAACTTGAGTGATGACATTGATACGAAATTCAACCAATTACAATCACTTGGAATTAAACTGCTCGAAATCTTGAAAGAAGCGTAAGTTTAAGATATCCCTTGATTATTTCAAACGTCTGATATCAAATTATTGCTTTGTTCAAATGGGTAAGGACTCAAATTAATGAGAGAAATGCTGAAAACTTCAGACTTGCACACAGTGGTGGTTTTACAATTCTGGGCTATTCTGTCATGTTTTTTTCACTTCAAAAAATACATTAGTGATGCAGACTCTATCATAAATGCGGTACTGGAATTGAAACTAATGAAAGGTTTTCAACAATTTCCTGGATTTACAAACTTAAAATTGTTCATGTTCTTAGGCATAAATTTTGAAAAAATACAAAAGAAACAATTTGCAGTTTACTGATTCACTCTGTAATTTTTCCTGCCATTGCCCATGTGTAGTTCAAAGTTGTTTTGTTAATTTTGTCTTATTACCCCCCTGAGAAGCAGTGTTTCATTACCCAGAAATCTCACAACCAAAGGTAGGGGCAAATCAGGCAATTGCCCATACTGAAATTTTTGGAAAAAACTTTGTAGTTTTGACAAAGCATAATGTACAATGATTCATGCCGTCGAATCTCCACCAGAATTTTGTGTAAGCTGCTAATTTACGCATTTGCGGCTCATTTTGGGCTTAAGCAGTCTATGCGAGGCGGCACTTACTATAATTCATGAACAAAATTATTTTTGTGTTATTTCTGGGCGCAGTATCTGCAAAAAAAGCTCTGAAATTAACAAGCACAATACGAATGCAGAGCGTTATGAGCTATCATAGGTCACATTCACCCAAATAGTAGAAAAGAAATCATCCTGCAAACATACTGTTTCTACAAATACCGTTTATTTCCCAACAGAAACATCCACAAAGCACATGGTCAAATTTTAAGGACAGGGTTGGGCTGGGTCGACGTCACTTGACCGACAAAATTGGTGGAATTCTCTAAAACTGGCAGTTGACCGACAACAAAGGAAATTTTCCAAAACAGTTAGTTAAATCCAAACCCTAAACCTAAACCGCAAATCTGAACACAAATGTTTGGAAACTTTTCCAAAAGTGAATAAAATTTGGTCCCATGAAAAATGGAACATTAAATTTGAAATAAACATTGTGATAGCTTGACTTGTTACTTTATTCTATAGATGGGTTTATCGGTCAAGTAGTGTTTTTACGTAATTCACTTTTGTCGGGTCGGTCAAGTGGTGTTTTTGTGTAATTCACTTTTGTCGGTCAAGCGACGCTACCCCATTGGGCTCAATTGAATAAGTTAAAAGCAAAACAAACGATTTTTACTTAACTGCATCACTTATGGCGTGAGCCTTTCCTCCTGCTTTGGATACGTTTGTTCTTGCGATAATGTTTTGCGGTCTGTCTGGTTCTCTATTTTTGTTTTATGTGGACGTGTATACAGTTCTAAAGTTTCAGATGTGGCCTATTGAGAAGCAATGCAGTGACGAATTAAAACCAAATCTTCCGTAGATGGTGTATCACCGCTTGACTTTCATATAAGTATATTTCTAATGTTCGTGCTGACCCTTAAGTTTATGCGTGGACAATGGAACGAGTAGTGATTAAAAGTATGTTTTTTGAGATTTTTCCGGTCAAACAATGTTTNAAGATGTGGCATAAGGCAATGCAAAGCTTTTTTTTTATAAATTATTAAGTTTTTTATTTATTTATAAATTACTAAGTATAAATTACTATACAGTCTGTCGTTGAGGTTACACAAGTCAGGAGAACATTTTATAAATACTGCATCAACATTTTATTGACGGCAATTTAGTGGTGATGGAAGGCATGTAACCCATGAAGCCATTACGTTTGAAGATATCTATATGAGATCTTTACAAGCCATTCAGGGGCAATTTTAAAACAATGCAATGTGTTTTCTGCTGTGGGTCAGTGCCTTGATGTTGTGATATGAAAGCACAGTAATATGGCGCAACTCAGGATACGAAAATTTCGAGTTGCTCTAAATTTGTTTGGGACTCTTGCCAATTTACGCTATTATAAAGGCTAAAACCTTCGTGTTGAGCTACTTGAGATTGTTTTGAGTTGCACGAATTTCACTAACCAATACCCTTTATTGACGAAGAGCAACTTAGGCATAACCTTGTGTATTGTATCAACAAAAATATTGTTGGTTTTCTATTTGACCACCCGGTAGTTGATTACTTTTAAGTACGGTACAGTGACTCAAAGTGACTGTTTTTACATGCTTGTTACAATCACCAACGGTTTGAAAACAGCCAATGAACCAGCAGCGTATACGTTCCTACATGTAATGCATTGGGAACACAACAGAATATTCAAATATGTATGGTATGCAAAAATACCTTGCACATGTCAGCAACTCTGTTGTAGCTGACAAGGTANGCGGAGTGATTTTCTCCCTCTCTGAATCTGAAATTACAGCTGGTCACGGCCCTGTTNAACTATGATAGATGCGTTGAAACGGGGAAACTTAGTGCCTTTGCCCGCTTTTTCATGGCCCACTGGCACTTCGGCGGGGTACTGTTACGCTCAGCTTACCCACGACCTACTTAAGATATCTTAAGTACTGAAGATATCTTATGTAGGCCGTGGCTTACCTTTAGGAGGAGAATTTATTCCTCCACTTTTTTGCGAAATAGTCTCATTGCTGGAAATGAACAACAGCCAATGTTACAAACGAATTTACCCGTTTTCTTAGCATTTTGGCCACAAAGTCCAGGACTAATGCAATTGTTCTCACTGATTTTTACGACACGAGTTTTTTCTCGCCGTAGGAGAGCCATCGCTTTTGCCAGTACGGGCCACGTAATGCTCAGCACTGTTTTAAAAGTTCAAACAGTGTCACGTCACCACTGCGGACTAGCTAGACTAGGGCATTGGTTTATTTCCAGAATCATTTAAAAAATGTATGATCATCACACTGAAAGGCTTGGTTTCACTTATTCTAGTCAGGCCAAGCAATGTTACAACCTTCAATGCTATGTTGGTATCAATACTACTTCTAAAACTTGCGTGCTTCTGAAATGAAGATGTTTGGGTATTTAATAAAACTATGGCATTATACCCACCATAATCCCAAACCCTTCATGATTTCTTGAAATACAATTAGTTAATAGACACAAATACCTTCACATCTGAAACTACAAGCAACCTTCTGTGGGTCATAATCTGATCACAAAATATACTGTAAGCTCCAAGTTGTATCGAGTATCAAAAAAAACAAAACAATTGGCTTGCTGATTTCCGGGACAGGCGCTTGCTTAGCATCATAAATAAGTTTGTTTTCACAGGATTTAGTTTTCAATCTTTCCCACAAAAAGTAAACAAAACATGTTTGTGAACAGTTTGACTCGGGCGCCTTGTAATCAAACTATTACATTACATTAACAAAATTTATCGGATTCTTTTGAGCGGTTGCAGAATTTTGAAATATTTAAATCAAAGCACCATTCTGAAAAGGTTTGTGTTATAAATCACTTAGGATTGACTTTAATTTTTGATGGATCCCAGGAACCTTAATTTAGAAAGCACAAGCATTTCTTCATCTGTATTCACATCGGTTTATACTGAGCAGTGTTTTACAGAGGTTTGGACCAGCACTCTGACTGGATAAGTTTAACGGAAAATGTATGTCAAATGCTTGTGCCTTTGGAGGGTTCTTTGCCTTTCATGAGTTCATCGGAGGAACGCGAAAGACGGTAATGAAGCTCATATAGTCGGTCCGAGTTTTTTGCTCTTAAGCACTACTGAGATTTTGTGACATTTTTTTCTGTTTCAGAAAAAATGATCTTCTCAACAGACAAAAAAATATGATGGAACTGACGAGAGTGATTGGTCAAAGATTGCTGTTTGAAGGAAAGCATAATCAAGCTGTTCCTGCCGCAGTTCAGTCCTTAAGGTACCCGTTGTACGCGCAGGTTTTAAGGTGATGTTTTCATTGTAAGTTGACAATGTAACTGTTCGTTCAGGTTCAGCATTGACATTCACGGCACGAATTCAGTGAACCTGGTTCCATCTTATCTGATTCTTGGGGAGGCCAGCATTGGTAAGGCAAAATGTATTATCGGGCAAGTTCAGTGTATTGTTGCTACCCATAAGATTCGATTGGACATTAAAAAATACTAACGTAGGAGAAAATACAGTGCAAATTTTACTGGAGTTTTGCTGTGAAAATAAGAACGTTATTGGAATTGTGGTGGCTTTGACAAGTGAAAAATGCCCTTTCTCTAATACAGAGAAATAAAGCCGACGAGTCAAAGCTGTAACATGAAAGTCAGTCAGGTAATTTTCGTGGGTCACGGAGAAGCGACTCGGCAAAAGAAATATAAATCCGTTTCAACTTCAATATATGAATCGAAATGAGGTGGAAATTGGCTGTATTCTGTGGTTAGCAATTATATTTTATGAGAAAATGTATGTGAGTCACGGCGTCATCATTGTATGGGTCACAGGGTCATCATTCGGAGCGATGGTGGGTCACAGTTGGAAAAATTTTAGGCACCACAGCCTTGACAGGACTCAGATTGTTGAAAAAGACCTCTGTTGTCGACACTTGCGTAAAGAATTCGACATTGCGGCTGCGCGGTACTGATTCTGCGCAGGCGCAGTTTGAGTGAACCTCATTGTCTTTGTGCAGGTCTCGGAAAACTGTCCCAAGCAGACGAATATCTGGCGCAAGCAGAATGGACAGTTCTCAAGGCTCCGGACGCCACGGATGCGGTGAAATCGAAGCTGTATCGCAACATCGCTCTGCTCCATGCCGCGAAAGGCGATTACGAGAATGCTCTGAGAATGCTAGCTGAAGACGTATGTTGCATAAAAATGTAAAAGTTAACGGAAAGTTTTTGAATGGGGTGCTTATCGGATGCGCTATCGCAGATTTATCATGCTAGCTGCGAATGGGGAACGAAGGATATTCACGCTTCAGGCGGATACTTCCACATGGCCAATGTGTTTTTCCGACAAAACAAGATGGATATCGCTGATTCTCTTTACAACCAAGCAAGTGTTTTTTTTCACTAGCGAACGTTTACGTTTCAATTCTGGTAAAAAGTTGTTTGTTTTCGAGACTTTCAGTCGTGTCGATTCCGTGAACGGAGTTTGAACTCTGTAAAAATACTGTGGCAAACTACTGCGAAGCCAACAAGAAATCACATAAATTACGTACTTGCAGGTGACTGATACATGGTTTGAATTTCTAAGCGAAGCAGTTCAAATCAAAACAAAAGTTCAGTCGGTGGTTGACTTCCTAGGACCTGCTGAATCGCAGGACGATGAGCCACCGAAGTTTCTTGGTGGGTGCAAATGGTGTCTTTTCATACGGTTACCTGAAACCATTATTGCTTGAGTCAACAAAGTTCAATTTTGTGTTTAGCCTAAGGGTTTGCGTCATCCTAATCCATTCTAGAAGGAGTTTTGCAGTGGTTAGGCAATCTTTAGTCCGATTGTCAATTTTGTGGCAACGTTCCTTTCAACCACGATTTTTATGTTGCCTTGAACGTTTAGGCTTGGCCCAAAGGAAGGTTGTGGTGTGAAAATGATAAAAGCGATCTTGTGTCAGCCTGAAATTACCGTTATACGAATCGCGACTGCTGTCAAGAGATAAACTGCAGCCTAAACAATCAGCTTTCACTGTCTCGCGCGCTGGATGATTTGAACTGTATGATTAGCGGTGCTTTTTGCTGAAAGGCAAGTGTCAACATTTTTTCACAAGGTTCAATAGATAGTATTTTTATCGCTATGCTTCATGTGCTCTAAGGCTAAGCATATATCAGTTTCTTCCCTAATTCAAAACTCTCAAGGTGCAGTATTAGAAAGCACAAAAGCGTTGCAGGCACCAGGCACCTCACGCAAAAGTTTCCTATTTAGCATTGTCCAATCTTCTGAAAAGCATTCGGAAAATATGTCGTGTTTAGCGGCGTTCCTTTGTTTACCCTGGATAAGAACAGGATTCAGAAGCTAAACTCTTTTCTGGTTCTGAACGTTCTGTTTTAACTTCGCAAGTTCCAGTGTTTTAAGCGTTCATCTACCTTTTCCGTGGTAAACTTTTTGGATTGGTGATTAAGTGGACGAACCAATCGACTTTTTTTAAATTTATTTTTAAAGACGAAGCCCAAGAAGCGGAAGCGATACAAATGCTAAATGCAGTTTACGATATCAGGGAGCAGTCTTCAAAGCAGAACTTCGCCTCGATTGCTAAAATTTGCCACACCCTGAGCATGCTATATTTTATTTTGGATGATGTTCAAAGAGTAAGTACTTCCTTTTGTAAGTGCTTGAGCGGTGTGAGGTCAATTCAGTGTATCAAAGTTACGCTATGCTTGTTGGTGGTCAGTTAACGTAAAACTATCTTTAAGGAATTGATAAAAGAAGAAAAATTAAGTGAATGCTGCGAACATGCAGGTGGATGTAATTAACGCCACTGCCACGTATTTTCGTAATTCACTCTGCAAAGTCAAACAGGTCTGGAGTTTAGAAATGCGATATCTGTTTTGCATCGAGCTCAAGATATTCACTCCTGCGGTGACTACTCCGTCTTAGAGGAAACAATCGGTTTCATTACTGCCGTGCTCTTATACTCGCATACACATCAGTCGCTCTACCGTATGTTTAAAAACATCAAATCTTGAACGAATCGAGTTGGTATCTTATTTTAATTATTCTTACAAAAGTAAAGTGGGTATGTTTGCGAAACAAACAAACGTGTTTTTGTGCCATGTCCCTTGCCTTTAATCAAATGGTCACCTTCACAATTACCTCTCTATGACCTTCGCATTTGTGTACACTTGAAAGCAGTAAGTCACTACACATTTTCTCTTGACTGTGCAGGTGATGAAACATTTGTTAGTTCGAAAGAAACGAGATGCAAAAAAACACTGATTTCTATCATTGGCGTGGTTGAGGCGTTTCAATGTTTTTGCCTGATATTAACTATTTTAATTGTTTTCTGTGGACAACTTTTCAAAGATAACTGAAAATATGTTTTCTTACTGATTTATGCAAAGATGAATTCCCAGTCAATTAAGTAGGGGTGAAAACGTAGTAGAGTTTAGAGAAATGGAAGTATCTTATCATTACAAAGAAATTTTTTACAGTGCCTGCTTAATGTAAGCAAGGTTTGCAGCTAAGATTTCCCTTGCGAAGGGAAAATTTATACATGAAAGTTGGCATTTGCTGATCGTCTAACCAGAAGTTAAGATAATTCCAAAATCATTGAAAAAATCT
>JGI24158J21664_10009733_pt1 | contig 12835 bp, 5 predicted proteins | sample Ectturendosymbi3_FD_21664 | JGI IMG/M metagenome (IMG submission 21664) | reverse complement strand
AGCGTGCGCGAAGAGTGATCATGGCATGTGAACTCTATTGTTGCTTGCTGCCACAGTGCGAAGCTTTGCGCACATGCCGCTCGGGATTTCCGATCGCAACAGTAGCAGACCCGTAACCAGCTTGAGACACTATGGGGGCCGAATAATTTTCCAAGAGGGACCTAAATTTTTTAAACTATGTCCAATAGTTTTAAACTATGTCCAACACATTTTTGCAGGATGGGCGAAAAATTTTCCAGGAGGGAGAAGCTCCCCCTGCGCTCCCCTAGTTATGGGTCTGGTTGGTATAGGTTTGCGTAGGTAATTCAGAATTCAAATTGTAGGCTTGAACTGCTAGTTCTGCAGACCTAAAGTGAATCAGTGCCAACCGATAGGCAGTGTGGTTTCTAGAAGGTTTGACTTCTTTTTTCATGGGTATACTAGAAAAAGGCATTTCAACAAGAAAAGCCTGGAAATAGCGTTTCGCTTATTTTGATAAATTAGAGGCAAACATTAGTCTGAAAACCTAAAGAAAGGGCAATCGGTATGTTTTGTTATGATTGTTACCAGGGCCGCTACCAGCTTATATTCGGGTTGGGAGACAAAATGATTGTAACTTGATGTTGTACCTAACAACCACATATATTTTAAAAAAATTCTGGGGTCTATTGTTTGGTTGGCCCCTCTGGTTGCGATCCTGGTGGTGATGAAGGCTTTTATTAGAAGGGACTTTATCCTAAGCATATGCACAAAATAGCAATGGCTGTACCGAATGAAGTCATGCAGTGCGATTACAACTGAACAAAATAGCGTTGTAATCACCGCTGAGCAATAGAAAGGCGGATGTCCAACTTGGTAGGATTTGGTAACACGTTTTTTGAAATACACTTGTGTTGGTTACGGGAAAAAGTAAGGAATAACACTACGCACGCGTAATTGGGAGAAGGCCGACCCAACAGCTAGACCAAGTTTGCAGGTCACGATGGAGGCTGCAGGCCAACACTTCTCAACTACAGCCGTTTTTAAACCAATTTGGCAAATTTTATCTAAATGAATCCGCACCGGGACCCGGACCAGTGGTTTATAGAGTTAACATTTGAAGCCTTTCATATATTCCAAGAGAAATAAACCATTACTTAAACGTAAAGTGAACAACGAAACATTCTTTACATTACTGAGATAATATTATTATATATATTATTATGGCCAACTATAGGCAGTTATATATATTTTGTTTTAGTTAAAGAAAGGGATACTACATTAAATATAACATACATAATGTTTACAACTGCAGAGTAGGTATCCCGCCACCACTTTTTTAATTGGACGCCGCAGAACACATTATTGTGTCTTTTGTTTGATTCCCTAAAATGATAAACAATTATAAAGCTATGAGTTGTGCGGCTTACTGCAAACTGAAAACTAACAGGGAAGAACATATAACGAAATATGCAGGGTCCATAGATGCATATGTAAAGAAGAAGGATAAAATAGGAAGATCAAATGGCGAAAAAGGTGGCGGCAAGCAGAAAAAGCAAGACCCACAATAATTGATAATAAAAAACGAGACCTATTTCAATTTGTGAGTGTTTGGCTCTGATGTCTACGATGTTTTAATATTCCTTATATCTTTACCAAGGACGAACATGATCTTTTTTTCATTTTAAATTCTTACAAGCAAATTTTAGGGGTGGAAAGGGCGGCCCTTTGATGGTCGGCCTCGGGCGGCACTAAGACTCGCTACGCCACTGGCTTTAAGGCGAAAAAATGCACTCGTTGAAGAAACAGCGTGCACTCTTTATTCAACAATTAACAACAAGTAATATATTTTTAAGCGAGCACTCCACGTCACGCACATTGCACAGACGTATTGTTCCGTAGCAGTGATATTTGAATGAATCAATACGTTTGTTCTCTTTTGAAATTCTGACGTTATACTTATTTCATCCAGAGTTCTTCTTCAGGATGCATCTGCAAAACAAAACAAAAATTGTTAGGACTCTTTTGCAAAGCTCTCCTATCACATTTGCTTCGAGAAAATAAGTTTCGGAAGTAAAGTACTTCAATCAAATTTGCGAAATATACCAAATTAATGACAAACATTTCCTCAGGGATTTTTTGGCGAAATAATGGTTTCGATACATTCATTTCGTGTTTGTTTGGTTACCCGAAAAATATTGTAGGCTATATGCCGTGGTACAATTTCGCGAGTGCCAAACTGAACCACATTTTTTTCGCAATATCTAATGCAGTAAGTTTCTGGCATGATTTGCTGCAATTATATTCACGATCTTCGGATAAAACAGGGTGTATCGCACACAAGAACAAATAGCTTGCTCCAAACAGGTGATCTGTAAGTAATCGAAGATAGTTTCAGATGTGCTGATGCGAAAGCCAACACTACTGTGCATCTACTTTAAGCGTCCTTTCACACCTACTTTGAACAATCCTTTCACGGGCGAAATCTGTTTTCTGTCTTGGAAATGTGATTGCTGGGATCAGTTTCTCCCGGCTGAGAAAACGTATCGATGCTGTCTAGAAAGGTTGGGTTGCAAACAACAGAGAATACTGTACCGTTTGTTATGAATCTTGCTGCTCAAGTATTAAATTCCATTATCTCACCTGCTGTTTTGGTTTGCAGCTACAATGAGTCTCGAGAGGTTAGTGAGATCACATTTTGAAATAACGAGTGTCCCTTTTCCTGAAATGGACGTTGAAAAGAAACCTATCGCCTTTTTGATGGTTTTCAGTGAAAGAGAACATTTGCAATTTTTATGACCCACGTTTCACGTTGCCATGAACTGAGATCTCTAATGTTGTTTCGGGATATTCCCACAACCTAAGTTGTATCGGCTATTTGTAACAACCGACCAATTTAGTGAAATTCGCTCATTACTGGTGTATGAGGCGGGGATGCAAGAATGGCTGAAGGCCCCCAACTACTTTGGCTTCGGGCAAAAACATTTCAAACATGGAAAAATATTTCTGTATCGAAATAAAATCTTTTAAATATTTTTGTGTAAAGTTAACTCTTTTCTTGAATTAATGTATTAATGGAGTGAAAATTTCATTATTTGTGTCATTTTATTACTTAGGGAAGTTCAATAGTAAAATATTTAGAAATATTGTTCTGGGCATGAGCATATTTTTTCGGCAGAGTGCTGTACTACCGACATATTTTTGCCCCAACGCCTATCTACATCAAACAAGTTGCACATTAGGAACTATTCGAGTTATTTGCGGTCCTTCCCAAGTAATCACCATACAAAATTCTGTGCAAACGAGTGATTAGCAGATCTTCACATAATGGATTTAATCTGTTATTAAGTTATAACTCGCAATATGTATGGCTCTAAAACCATAGTCGAGTCTGAAAAACAACTAAATTGTTATCGAGAGGTCATGGTTTCTATACGAAACTATGAGGAAATACAAACGCAAACAATTGCTGAGTCCTTTTGCAAAAGCGATATTTTGGCATAGGTGACGGAACCGGTGAGGCCGCATGGGCTTGGCCCCCACTCTTAAATTTAGATTTTTGCCAAATTAAGTTTAAGTCACACAATTAGTATTGGTCCATTGTTAAAGTAAATTGTTCGATGAAACCAATATTGCAAAATTTTGGCAGTATTTCGTCAATATTATTAGTAATATATTATTTGTAATTTGGTAGGATTTGCAATTTTTTGGCAGAATACACTGTGCACGCATTCTATCACACTGCTATGGCTTGCTTACCGCATTGGTGTTGATGAAAAGTGTTGCCATATGGTGTAATACAACACAATTTTTACCAAAATGTGTAATTTTACATGCTTGTGTAAATGGGCGTCGGAAGAATTTTTTTCCAGGGGGGGCACTAGTGGATTTTTCCAAAACGTTTTGGGGGGTGGTGAGATTTGGTTTTTACCGCTCGAAACGAAACTAAGAAAACAACCTTTTTTGCTGAAATTTTCAAATTCCTGCCCCCCTTCCGGAATCCATGCTTGCGTGTGGGAAAAATTCGTGCCACATCATTAAAAAATTGGTGTAATTTCAAGCGTTTCTACACCCTTCTAAATAATGAAATTTCGCTGAATCTTATACGCAAAATAAAATATTTGACAGATAAATTTCAATTGTGTTTTTGGTTTTGCACTGGCAACATTTAAATAGCTATATTTTATTTCTGCATTGGCAACACAAGTGGCGTCCTTACTGACAACTTGCTACATAATTTTGTCTTGTCTTTGCATTCCGGTATCCAACGCAGTTGCTGGAGTATTCAGTCATGTTACTTCCTTGTTCAACATGCGACAAAGTTGTGATTTTGAATGTGTTTAAGACAGGTATCAATGATGTGTCACTTTTGCCTGTTTTTAAGATGTGTTCTTGGTGTTTTCAATTTTCTTTGGGCCTTGTCACTGTGCATGTATATTTTGTTCCATGTGTGGCCTTTCGCGTTCATGTTGCAGGTGACCTGAATAAAATATGTCTTCGTAGCAGGCGCGTAGCCAAAAATTTTGGTGGGGGACAAACAGCAAAAGAGTCTCAATATTTGAATATTTGATGCCCCTTGTTTATAGGCGCCATCCAAAAAAACGTGCACTTTTCTGGCCCATTTTTTCTGAATACTTATTTTCAGACATAAGCCAGCAAATAGCAATTCCATTTTCATTGAATTGACAAGTTCGAAACTTTGATTTTAGTGAAGCTCCAAGGTCCGACTTTGGATAAAAATTACAATTTGCTCGTAAAATGTCCTTGCAAAAACGCTTGTGAAAATCTCGATGCTATAAGTGCAAGATCTGCAGTATGCTTTTTACAGGCAATATTGCACTTGAGCAAGAAGTCTTCGTGGCCACCATCACGACTGCGCTTTTTTACACGCTTCTAATGTAGGCTACACCAACACAGGTCCAGTCGAAGGCGAGAAGCAACTTTGCTCAAGACATTGATTTCCGCTCGGAAGTACAGGCCTTCTGCAAATTTGCGCGCATGTAAGACGTGGATCTTGAACAAATCTTGAGCGTTTGGCTGACGTGTGTAGCTGATAACGTGAAGGCTAGACGCATTTAAAAAGTGTTTGGATTTTACGTCGATGTCAAACGCTACAAAATGCGACTGCGATGGCATTTTTGTACGCTACTTGCACTAAGGTTACATTCCAAAAACGAGTGTGTTTAATCTACCGTATTTATTCGAGTATAACGCGTACTCATGTATAACGCGCACCTTAATTTTTAGTTAAAAATTGGTATATGTATCCAAATAAGAACGTTACCAGTGAAAACACTGAATTCAGACTGGCAATGCTCAAACTGAACACAACATTTTTGTTGCAACGTCGATGTCGTCCTAGATGTTGTAACATTTTGTATTATTACATCATAGAGCCAAGTAGCGTTGAAACTGCAAACATGGAAGTTTATCTACAGCGCATTGTATCCATAGATACCACGCGGTAAAACGCTAACACGCCGGTTTTAGGAAGCGCTGTCCCATTTGATAGAAGCTCTGGCATACGAAAAGAACTAGGGCCGCATTCTACATCCAGGTCATGCATCGTGCAACGACTAATCGAATTCTAGAAAAGCGCAACCGCTTGCCGAAGCTACCCAACGTCGTGCAACACATATACAGCAGAAGTAAAAATTTGGCGCGCTGCCATTTTGTAACGAAGGCTTAAAGTTATTTTTTTTGACCAAATTTTTAGCCGCGCAGTTCGAGTGCACCCCTGAGCTATGCTGAAACAGGCTATACGAAATACACCGTTCTTGCGCGTTCTCTTGCGTATGACTTGCTTATTATGCGCACCTGAACTTATGTGCCCTCTGGCGTAAAGGCATAAAAATCTAAGACCTCGTTTATAACGCGCACCGAACTTTGCGTTGGTGTTTTTGGTATAAAATTTTGCGTGTTATGCTCGAATAAATACGGTGTGTATTTAGTGTTAACAATATAATTCACAAATACAGTATGATCAAGACAATATTGTAAATTGGGGAAAGTTCCACATGTCCTCCAAACAAATTTGCATATGTTTGACCCACTCAGTCTATAGTCTACATCTACGCAAAGTGTGAAAATGGTTGTGCTTTCGCGGAACCGAAGTCACAACCAATTATCGTCACGGCTCTGCACTAAAGGTAAGAAGTACTTGTCGCCGCAGCTAAACACGACGGTTGCTTAGTTGATCCAAGCCTGTGGTTCCCAAAGTATGGGTCGAAACCCAAACAACAGTGGCAAAGGCTCGAAAAATGGGTCGCACCAAGACGATCCAAATCTGGCTTGTATATTTCCAACGTTACCACTGCTTTTCTTAGTCTGTTTGTAGCGTAGGTAGTTAAGAGTAGATTGCTGAAATAAAAAATGAACTTAGCAGCTTACTGGCGAACATCATCCACGCAACAATTATTTTTTCTTACGTTGTTTGTGGCTTGGGTCGCGTGGTGTCTACCAAACTCGCTTTTGGGTCGCGCTCAAAATAGTTTGGGAACCGCTGATCTAGCCATTGTAGCGTAAGCGGTTGAAATTTTTTAAAAATCCATCAGTGTTTAATAAAAAGATCTAATGCATTGGGAGAAAATTAAATTCAGTTTCATTTTAGTCACGTGCGATTTACAGATTGCAAGCTATATTTAAGTAATGGTCAGTGTCAATACCCTCAGCACTTAACATAAAAACATCTTTCTGCCATGTTAGATTTGGCTGAAAACTCTTCCCGTTGCAACGGAATGATTCCCAATTTACTGTAGGATACGGTGGCAATTAACATCAGATGAAAATTCTAACACTTTCAGACTATGTACAGGTCGGACTCTGATTACTTGATAGAACTGTTTTTTACTAGCCGGCAAGATAATGTTAAACAATAATTGATGAAAACGTTTAGACTCCACGTAATTGTGACTGAACCGTCATAATATATATTTAATCATCACAAATAAATATCTAGAATAAATAGTATTGTTGCTAAATAGTGTCTATGGCCTAACTGCGTAGTAAAAAATATTTTGAACTGGATTGTTTTTTAACCAAAATTTGAGCTTCAAGGCATGCAAAACGTATATCACCGCCATTTTCACGCATTTAGTTTTAAAACTGTACAAAAACAAAGATGTACATACGATGTTCTATTCAAGCTACAGCTGATGCTGCAGTCAAGGGTTAACCGTACACTATTTGTAGCATGCTAGAGTTATCAGAGAGGAATTTTAGCGATGGTCTTGAAATGAAATTTGCATTACCTTTATTTGGGATACTGCAAGCTGGTGAGCCAGAAACAGTGTGAAAAGCGTTTTACTTTCGGTTAGTGTTTACAAGCGCTCAGATACAAGTTCGTATTTCATTATCGCCAACTTCCACACGGAGCTTAAACCTCGGGGAAAAGTCAGCCATAGCATGAATTCTCCAGCACTTGCACTATACACAACGTTTGATCAATCATGGAGAATTGGTAAACCTTACTGCTTTGATCAAGTTTGACTAAAAGCTGAAATGGCATAGGTTCCTCAGAAACTTCGTTAATCTGCTCTGAAGTTTTTTTTGTCTTTAACATCAAAAGCTTGATTAACCTGAAAATCTTCAGTGCAACTTTCGGAATTTGTTGGGGAAATTGCCCTCCCCCTACAGAACATTGGATTTGAAGTTAAACCGAGTGATCAGTTACCATTTTCGAGAACAATTTGAAACGAACGATAAATTGTCCAACAACTCGGGCTAATACGATGAGCTTAGTAAGCAGAGGACTTACTGGCGTTGTCATTGCTCTTTGACTTAGGTTACTCATCAATCGAGAAGTTATTATGAGAACTTCTTATTGTTACGTAACTAACGTCACAGAGCAACGACAATGCCAGCTAGAATGAAAGCAATGGAAATCTCAGTGACGCTAGCGTTGAACGGTTTTATTCAGCCAGAATAAATTGTATGACGAGCCCGAGTAACGCTATTGACCTGGGTAGCCCCTGCAACAGCCTATTTGAATTTCAGGTGGTTCATCGATGCGTTTTGATAGTGGTGTAATTTTGTCTAAAATAGTGTAATTTAAACCTTCATATGGTGTGTAGGTAATGACGTCGTATTTCTCTGCTTGTGACGTCACAGTTACCAATTCAAACCACATAAATTTTTTATAGTTTTTTTGACATGCACTCGTGTCCTCCCACTTTGAAAAAGGTTCTGCCACCCATGTTTTTCGCTGCTTACTATCTCTTTGAAAACGAAACGGCATGCTGACTTTTGTCTTGCAACTGTGGCGCTGGTTGCAAATTTTTTTTCGCCACACATCATCTCTTTACATTTTTTATGTTTGCAGTAAACGAAGCGAGGGAGCTTGCAGTTTCACATGCAAGTAACTAATTGGCTGCACATGATTATTTGATCATGATTTCATTTGCTGATAGTGTGGCGAAAAAAATTTTGTATCCGTCGCCACAGTCGCGAAAATTTAGCAAACCACAGGATTGGAACTCATACAGTACCGCAGTTTTATAAAAATAAACAAATATTTTCATTTGCATCAAACTTTGGTCCGACTGAAAATCAGGAGGCTATTTTACAATCTCCACCAGATGATTTGCATAAGATTAATGCCCGATTCGTGACACTTGGAATGTTTTTCCGCTTTTTCCTATATTTTAGAAGGTGATATGGTGTATAATCGGGTAATTCTTGACTGCGCAATTAAAACTGAACTTTTACTTTTAAAATATAAGAGTATAATGAAATATTAAAATTAAGATGATCGTTTTTTAATAGATGACAAAAAGCATATTAAATATGTTCTCGGCTTGCAAAATGGGGAAGGAGGTAGTTAAATGTGAGTAAGTTCCAGATTTAAACAACTTAGATGGAACAGATATTTAGGAAAAATTGCCAGTATTGAAATTTACTTGGTTTAAAATTCATTACGCTAACGACTTTCACAAATTAGAGAGTGTACGGGAAGTAGAATCACTGCGAAAACTGATTTTAAAAACTGAGAGCAAGGAAATTTTTCTTATGTGCCTGCTGAAAAAAACATTGTTAACGAAAAGTTTTAAAGTTCAATGTGGCACTTTGAGAAAATTTTGAATTTACAATTTCAGCATCTGTTTCATAAACGGTAAGGATTTTTTCAATGTTATTAGCAGCGCTCAACAAATCCAAAATAAGGGTTTACTGTATTATGTTGAGGAGTTGTATATTCTGAACAGGTTTTCTTTAAAACTGAATAGTCACCAGTTATCAGTTAGATGGCATTAGTTGAAATACGTATCTTTTCGATCCATTTCATCGGTTATTACCATTGCTTTTTAATGTTGTCGTGCAAAGATTCATGCAAAAATAATGGAGCTGAGCTAGAAAAAACACGGAAGACCTGCTGGTTATTTTCCTGTCTACGCGTTTCTGCGATCCATTTTATCTACCTCGGCAAGTTCAATCTGATTCCGATTCCAGAATAAAGCATCATTTTATCTGATTTAAAGCATGTTTTTATGCAGCTATTTAAAATTTTTAGAAAGAAATGCCCATCACAAAATCAACCAACAAGGCGGGAGTCTACCTATTTTTATCCTGAAATCACCAGATCCACACTGTTGTTTTATGCTCCCGAGATGCTAACAAACGAAACGTCTTCTTAAATTTTCTTGCCTTTTTTCTACACAAGGTTTACTAATGAAGACGTAAAGTTACCTTGCAATATGTTAAACAACAGTTTTAAACGCAAACTAGACATTGGTTAATCTTTTTCTATTTCACCACACTTATGTGTATATGATCTGGAACACTGGCTATATCGCTTTTTGATAAACATTTTTAGCTCTACACAATCTTTGAAATCTTAGCGTCACTCAACCTGCCGCAGTACACTGACTTTGCCCTTGATTTTCTTTCCGCAGAGTATATGCTGTGTGAAATAAAGCTTGATTCCGGACTAAGGCTTTTCCTTATGCGTCCTAAATCGCAGTAAATATTGATTGCTTGTCATTTTAAGTGCGGAACAAAACGTTCCCCATGTGGTAGTACTTTATGCAACATTAATATTTTTAATGGACTGATGGATCTTGGCCAATCTTGATGACACTTGAGTAGTTCACATACAAAGGCTGTGAACCGCAAAAAGTAAAAGAGAATTAATTGTGATCGTTTATGCCATGGCATCACTGGTGGTTCCTTGCATTTCATAGAAAAGGACTACTACACAGTGGCGGCTCGCAACTGTGATTCGTGGTTTTGGTGCACCTTCTCCTGATAAAGGTTTTATAAAGACTAAAAAGCATCACGTTTTTAGGCGTAATGGACTATGATGACGTTGACATCCTTCTTTCTACGAGACAATCATGGGTCTTGTGTATGTTTCTATTAAACAGCGAGTAATTAAATTTATGTACTTTGGTCCCCGGACACTGGTGAGGTGATAGAATGTTTCAAGCTGTTCTGCCAAGTCCAACCATATCCCTCAAATGCTCGCGAGGCGCGGGCAGTAAGTCACAATGCCTTTTTCTCCTAAGTGCGTCAGGCAAGGGGTTCAGGTTCAGGTCTCTGTCGGTTTCATGCATGAGTTGTTGGAGTGCACTGGAGCTCAGCTTTGACAACTTCAAGAGCGAATTTGCTGGAAAGCTGTCAGGACGTTTTCGCTGATAGCTGGAAATATCTGATGTGATTTGAAGTATAGTTTAACGACAGAAACCCACCTTTTTGACCTACTACATATATTAGAAAGCATTTAGCGTGCACTGCGCACAATATATAAGCTGACTTGGCGGACTAAGTACATTGGATACAGCACAAAGGCTCAACAACAAACCTCATTTCATTGCTGACTTTCCTAGTGGTCATAACAACATCTGCATTGTTTGCAACAGGAAGAAAAATCGAAAAACAACTTTGTTGTGCTGTGAGACCTCTAGTGATAGGCTAAATGAGGACTTCATCTCGGTGATTGTTGCAAAAAATACCACACTTCCAAAAAGTACAAGAAAATGAAACCTACACTTTCACTGCCATGCAAAAATACACGCGCTTTCACTGTCTTGCTTTTCTGTTTGAAGTTGGTGATTCTTTTTGAAGTTGTGTTCATCTTTCTTTATGCAATGTATAAATGTACATGTCTATAGTTGAAACAAATGCTTAAGCTTACCAAAAGAAATTATCTTTCCTTGTTTTTCCTTTACAGAAAATCTGATGCTTAGAAAAGTAAGAAAATTTTCTAAGTGTGGTCTAGATTTTGTCCTGCACCTCATGCAAGGAGACGAAAACGCGAAATATTTTCACATATTCACATAGCTCGCAAAAAGTAGAACAACTTACATATTCTAAGTGTTATTATAACGTTAGTACTTCAAAAGTTACGGATGGTCAAAGGAAAACTGTAATCAACTGCAAATGCGACGCGTCGCGACAGGCCGCGACAGACAAACAAAGACCTTTGGGGTCAAGGCGGGGACATATTGCAAATCGGAACGGGATTTATACAACATTAATATTTTAGTGAACTGGTGGCTCTTGGCCAATCTTGGTGAAACTTAAGTAGTTCACATTTAAAGGCTGTGAACCGCTAAAAGTAAAAAAGAATCAATTGTGATCGTTTATGATGCCATGGCATCACTGGTGGTTTCTTGCATTTCGTAGAAAAGGACTATTACACAGTGGCGGCTCACAACTGTGATTAGTGGGTTGGTGCAACTGCTCCTGATAAAGATTTTATAAAGACTAAAAAGCATCACGTTTTACGGCGTGATGGACTATGATGACGTTGACATCTCTCTTTCTACGAGACAATCGCGGGACTTGTGTATATTGCTATGTTGCAGTGACTGTGACATACTGTGAGGTAAATCACTAGTGAGGCACCGGTACAGTATCTTTAAAGTTAAATGCACATCTTTAACACGACGCGAGTAACAACATTCAGCTGGTTGTTTGCTCATCCACTGCACTTCGCCCTTGACTTACATGCATAACATCCCTTTCACAGTCATTCAGCGAAAAAACAGGTTTGTTTCGTACTACTCTGGTGGTCTTAAAATAACGTCACAATTTACCTACTGCAATTGTCGCAGTCACATTCACTCAATATACCGAGAACAGAAACAACCATAGCTGATCATTTACACAACCCTACTAGGGATAGGTGTGCCTTATCACTTTTTCCAGGCCATCTTTATTTCTGGAAATACGTAACACAGTTATTTGAGGTCACTCACTAATAGAACGATGTGAATTGGCAACGAATCATCAATAACATGGCAACGAATCTTCAAGTGTTAATTTCAAGTTGCGGTAGAAAGCAGGGTTGCCAACTTAGCTTTTTTTGGATTTTTTTAATCCCAAAAAGGCCAAGCAAATGCTGGCTAGTGCATTTGGAAAGGCTTGACCCTGTAAAGGGTTGTCATAGCTGCATATTCAACATTACAAATCTCTTCCGACGTGGGTCTCATGACCATGTAGGGTGCGAACTTCCCCTCTTCAAATTTGCAATGCACTGATGATGATAACTAGGGCAACCAAAAGACAATAAAGTCAAAATTTTCTGCCGTTTTAAAAGTTCATGAAACGTCCACAAACCAAATTTCACGCTCATACCATGAGGGAATCCCAAGTTATTAGGTCAAAAAAAATCAAAATTTACCATTAGGTCAAAATTTTCTTGCAGCAGAGCTTTTTTCTCTTCATCGATAGTTTATTGAAACTACAAAAACAGATATTGATATGCTCTTGCAAGTTTAGTTGCAATTCTGTAGTAATAGTGGGTTTGTTGCGACTTCTGGCGTAATAATGCTATTTTACCCACTACTGGACGATTGAATAGTATGTAGCATAGGCATGGTGAGGCAAGAAACGTGGTCTTACAGTACTTGGTTTGGTAAATGCTCAATCCATTATGCAT
>JGI24158J21664_10009732_pt1 | contig 12836 bp, 11 predicted proteins | sample Ectturendosymbi3_FD_21664 | JGI IMG/M metagenome (IMG submission 21664) | reverse complement strand
GCATCTTGGTTTTCATACATTTAATTAGTTTTGTACTCTGTACCTTTTAGCATATGCATCAAAATAAATCATCTGTAAACCACTTGATATTATGATGGAGCTTGGGACCCAGTGAAAACGGTTAATCCCAGTTTGAATCATTGCATGCCTGTTACTCAACATGTCTTTTAATTAACTTTATGTTCCTTTAGACTTCTGTAAACATGGTTAATGGACATGCTGATTACAGGAATATATCTTTTCAGTTTCAAGATTTTCAACTATATTGCATAAGTCAGTGGCTTTGTACACTGATATATAAGCACATATATGTGTTTGATCTTTTTATGTGTTTGCAAAGTTCCCTTGGAGATGGTGAAAGTGAGGGGTACGCAACTCTTCGGTTTAGTCGATTCGGGCTGAGCTGTTTTGGTCTGGCCGATTCGGTCAGAGCCGTTTCAGTCATGGGACATTTTGGTCTGACCGATTCGGTCATGGGACATTTTGGTCTAACCATTTCGATGTGGGGACATTTCACTCACAACATTTCTGTACATAAACATCTGATTACCTTAGGCAGGGGACATGTCATTCTAGCTGGTGTTGTACCAACTCCTATTTGAGGAGTCACGATTGCAAGTAAATCTGAATTGTGATTATGAGTTTGAAGTATTTGTATTTAATTGCAAAATGTCAATAATGATTAAATTTACTTGCTGATGAAAATGAAAATCATATGTTGATGCTGATTAACTGTTGGGTCTTGGATCATGTTTGTAGTTTTTTTAAATAAAACCTTTCGTTGATTCAAGTTAGTTTGCATTAAAAAGTGAACATGTAAGATTTCTGCAAGATTTCATAGTCTGACCAAAATGTCTTGAGACCAACACGACCAAGACTGAAAGGTCCCGTGACTGAAACAGCCAGACTGAAAAGTCATACTGATTCTAAATATGCTTATGAAATTGTAAAGTTGCAACGTGAATTTGATGGCCAATTTCAGTATTTTTGTAGTTTGGAATGNGACATCAAAATGTTTTAATCCCTTTGACATTGATGTTAAATCAGTNCNAAAAGATGTCCAAGTGGAATTTATTGAATTGCGTAATGANTTGGNTCCGAAGGCAAAATTTCTATCAAAATTGCTTCTGGAACTTTGCGAAGAATGTCTCCCAAAAACAAGATTCCCAAAGATTTTGAAACATGCTCGAAATTGATTTGGGTGCTTGGAATATTTAGCAAACAATTCATTTCTAAGTCAAAACAGAATTTAAGATGAACATATGCTTGACACTTTCCGTATTGCTGTATCAAGCATGAAACCAAATCTTACTCTATCATTACGCAACAAACGAATCAGTTTCACTAGTCACATTACAACAAGTTTCTGAGAAAATAGAATAAATTGTAATATACAAACGTGACTACTATGAAGAGTGTTGTTTTTCGAATTTTTTTTTTCAATATACAAAGTTATCTGGCCCGCAGACACTGATTAGATGGCAAATTTGGCCCCGGATCCAAAAAGTTCAGGGACCACTGCTCTGCAGCTTTGGCTGCTGGTATGCAGTGACCCTATACTGGTATTAAAAAATAAAAAAATTTAGAACTTTTTGATATGTATAGTAAAATATTTAAAAAATGAAGTTGACAACCTTATCAAACATCAAAAAAAAACAACAACGTCAAATTCCATAAGTAATCTGATACTACAGATTCTGTATATCTAACCAATTTACTGACAGAATAGACAAATTTAAGAAAGCTTGTGATTGTACTAGTTTGTGCTCTTTTGAAATCTGCTAGATTTGTTGCATCAAAAACTAAGATAGCTTGTCATTCTCCACATCAAGTCTGCTTGTAGTCAGGCCCACAACCAGAGGGGGGGCAATCAAGCAATTGCCCCCCCTGAAATTAAAAAAAACGTATGTATTTGTTAAGTACAGCAACAAGTTTACATCATTTGCCCCCCCCTGAAAAGATCAGTTGGTTGCGGCCCTGCTTGTAGTCTAATGATAAACGTACCGTTTGCATTGCATCTGACCTGACCTGCAAACCAAAACAATCAGTGACTGCAGAATGAACCATCTTAGCTGCAAACTTCCTACTGATATAAAAATGAAATTCTTTTTATAGTATTTTTCCCAAACTAATTTGTTTTCAAGAAGTGAAAGAATTTATGTCTTCAAAAAGTCATACCAAGCATGGCCGCTCCCTGTAAAATCGTCAAATTATGACGATGAAACAGACAGCGACCAAGACACTCTCCTGAGTGAAATGGATGAATTGATTTTTGTTATTTCATTTGTTTGTATTAACATATTGTTAATTCATTTGTCAGTGGTATATTTGAGCAAACTAAGCTCTTCTAGAATGTGTGGTGCACACCGTGGTGCAGTAAAAATACATGCACCAAGATCAATAAAGATTGTGAACCACTGCTGCACATGAAATCTCACTCGCAACGTTTAATTATTTAACATTTTGCAGATGTGAACAAGTGATGGGTAATTTCAATGGAGAAATCATGTCATTTTTAGATGGTGGAAAATATTTTCTGCTTGCACAAAAACTGACCAATGTTTTGGGCTCCCCACATTGTTCTGAACACGTGACAGCCGCAAAGCAGGCTTGTGATCTTGCTGTTAAAGTAAGTAAAACAACTGACACTGTTGCTTGATAGAAGAAAAGTTCTGTTTTTCGTTTAACATCTTCATACCCACACGCAACAGAGTTGAAATTAATCCACATGGCATTTACAACGAGCACAATCATAGATATGAGGCTGCAGACGAAGATTCCACGCAAATAACGAGCACAAGCATAGATATGAGGCTGCAGACGAAGATTCCACACCAATATGAAAGAACACGAGCATAGATATGTGGCGGTAGTAAGAACGTATACGCATAGACGGCGCTAAAGCGGTTACTTTGCAGGGACGCAAGCATAGATCTGTGGCACTTGCAAAAAGCTCACAGATAGCGTCAATATGGTTGTTATGATGTTAAGCACCGCTGGATAGTCAGTGATATGTTCCAAATAGAGCGATTCACAAAATATATGATGGAGTGGGAGGCTGCAAAGAGGACCCAGGGGATAATTTGAACTGCAGACTTCCACAGGACAAAGCTGTGCAGAGTATAAAGGAAACAGTTTGTTAATGGAATAAGGTAAAACTTTGTTGCTTTGAGTATTAGGTTTTATATGCATATTGCATTTACATGATTATTGGAAGCAAAATGCAATGCAGGCAATTTTATGTCTTCAGAAGAAATTGGTTCAACTTTGCCACGTGAGGTATTTGCAGTATTCGCGTATATTGCAAATAATCTTGATTGCTGAAGATGGAAATGCATCATGGTAGTCACGAACCAGTGCAGCCCTGCAATGTGTGTCATAAAGTTTGAGCAGGCTGAGAACGAGGCTTGGAATTGTTCTTTGGGAAATATATTTTCAGCTGTTGTGATGAGCCATGCTGCGTGGGAGCGGAAATTCGTTTACAGTTACGAATATACAAGATTGGAGATGAAAGGCGTCCCACCACATTATACGAGAGTCGAACGCAGAAACTACGATGTATTTGTATTTGTAGTAAACACAACAAAAGCAAATTAAGATATGACAGAAATACCTCTTGGAACTATTTCCGCAGTAACAACAGTTGGCTTCCGCGAGTGTTGGCCATGGCAACCGACTGCCTGACAGACGTGTTCTAGAAAAGCCCCGCGGTCGAAACACCGACCGTCTCTAATAACACCGCAGGCCAAGAGTTCTGCCTACAGCGATCCGGTGAAGCGTTGGAACTTTCGCAAGGTTGTTTTGAGACGCTTCTGCCTTCTTACAGGTGAATCCGTTGAGAGACTACCACCTCCGGGCACAACAAACATCAAGAAGGCATACCAGGCACTATGCAAGAGCCTGCTCTTTGTGGCTAAACAATGTATCACACGTGGCCGTTGCATGAACTATGGACATGTTGGGACAAAGAGTGCAAGACCTTTTATCGCGCTGTTCTAAACAAATATACTACAAGTAGCTTTAATGGGCACAAAAATGGGCGCATACCAGCAAACAAGTATTCAGTAAACGTAGGTACGGTACAAGCTTGACAGGACGACAAGACAAACTCTGACCATGCAGCAGCTGTCACGGAGGTAACATGAAAAGGGTATGCGCACAGAACGTCTCCGAAGTTCGATCGGGACTGGAATCTTGTTTACTGTACATGGCGTGCCCTAGGCAACACACACGCGTCTCCACTCGGAAAATTGGATAAACCCTAACTGTTAGTACACGCTCGTTCCTCCGAGCTCCAGTTGGGACTGACTCCGATAGAGCCGCTTCATCCCTGCTTTCACGGCCAGACCGGAAGAGGCAGGAGCGATGGGAAGAAACTGCAAATTCCCATGACTTCTCGCACTCCAGCCGCAAGGCGTGTAGCACCATCAATAAAATCAATGGCAGGTCTGGATACCCCTTCCATCCATCTGTGCCCCATTTTCAGCAAACTCTATCGCTTCACCAATCGTGAAGAACGGGGCACATAAAACGAAGGACAGTGAGTCCACAAGGCTCATCAGCAATGAGGTGCCCGACCTATGGAAGGTTCCAACACCTGAAGGACATCGCATATCTGGCCCCTTCACGCCAGAGGAGGTTGCTAACGCCCTCAACCACGTAAAGGCAAAAAACGGAATTGGATTCTATTTTCCTGGAGTTCAAACTCCACGCCAAGTCAGCTCTAAAATTCTGGAAATGCTTTTTCTTCACTTGCTGCATGCGCCAAGTTAAAATTCCCAGGATCTGGAGAAGAGCACTAGTAGTTGCGATCCATAAACCGAATAAGCCGTTGAGGGACCGAAGGAATAATCGCCCTATATCTCTACCGTTTGTCGTCTTTAAGGTCCTTGAGAGACTCATCTACACTCGTGTCGAACCAATCATCGACCCGTTTTTCACACAGGCGGGCTTTCGACACAGGAGGTCGACCATTGATCAGGTCACCTTGCTAATTTAAGACATCAAGGATAGCTTTTCGGCAAAGAAGAGTCGGAGCTGTGTTTGTCGATCTCACAGCAGCCTCCACATGGAGCGCGTGGCCTGGCGGTTCTGGATGACGAGACAATTGAATGGCTGCTCAACACCTTCCTCGAGATCTAGTGCGGCTTAGCAGTGGATAAGGACTTGTTCAAACGATGAAGAAGCATAGAATCAATGGAATAAGTTTGTTAATGTATGCAATCAAAAAAAGGAACACTACCAACAATTTTCTAGTTCCCGACTAGCACATTGTTTTTTCGATTGAAGTATAAAAAGTGCCAACACGGTTTATTGCTTATTTCTCAGGGGGTTTGCTTCCAGATTTCTATTGTTGCAATCGAAAGTTATTATAATTTAACCAAATGTAATGTGAGCCTTGTATTGGGTGACTGAAAAAGTAAATATGTTCTTCTGAAATAACAGATTTCTATGCTAGTTGTGCATGTAACGAATGAAAATTTTCTGAAATCGTGAAACGTAAAGTGAAACTTCAACGAATTTTTTAATAGTCATTTTCCCTGCATCAAATATGAACCCATAGTATTGCATTATACGAGTTAGAAGTTGATTGAAAGGTTAGCAAATTGGTTCTTTTTCGAAATTCAGTAGTTTTTTCAACCAATCTTGACAGGAATCACCAAAAATATACATTATTTGCAGGTGTGTGCTTCCAAATACATGAAGACAAGTGTTAGAGCTTTATGCTGGGAAGCTGGCACTACGTTTGAGGTTAGTCTGGTGCTGTTCACGAAATATCCTTTGTTTTGTATGATATTTAAATGCACATCGTACTAAGCATTTGCCATTCACAGTTACTGTTCTCTTGCAACCAAATGCTTTACAAAGTCAATGTAGAGTTTGCACCACAGGCTGAGGCAAAAGGACGATTCTTGAATAGCGATACAAACATGGAAAGAAAACTGGGATCTGCCATGGATTTCTTTACTCCTTCATAAAAATGTTGCTGTTTTGCAAAAACCATCTGTTTCAAAATGCGCGTGCGTCTTTTGTTTTGTTGGGATTCGATTGTGGACATTATAGTAATAACATTAGCAAGAAAAGCCCGTCTTTTCCAACTTTCATAGCTGATCAAAGCTTTCATCGCATTTGTTTTACGCAATTAATGTTTTAAGGAAAAAAAGGTAGATATGTTTAGCCTTCTGGGCCGCAAATTGGGGCATAAAAAGAACGTTAATATATTGCATGGATCAATCGTTGTGAGTTGCTAGGTTTTTAAGAACGAACTTTTTCTCGTGTTTTTAACGATTACTACCAACTCGCAAAGCTTCTCACCTACACACGTAACAAACTCTTTACAATAATAGTGTTTGATATTGCTCAGAACATATTGAATCCATGTTCATCAGTCAGTGGTTGAAATCGCTGCGATGCAAAATCCTTTTAACCATTGTTTTGTGACGCACTCGCATTTTTTAGATATTCGGAATGGTCATTGTCTGCAAACAGCTCTGGTGTGTTACACTGGTTCGTCAACTGGTCTGGGGTTGGTGTTTAGCGGGTTGCTGACGTCAGGAATGATTGAATCGAGTACACTTGACGTAATGCGCTATGCACATGTGAAGATTATGTCTTACCAGAGTTTTATCAGGGTTTCCAGAATATCACACTAGCGACTTATCAGGGTTTTCAGAATATCACACTAGCGACTTGTCAGGGTTTCCAGAATATCACACTAACGACTTATCAGGGTTTCCAGAATATCACACTAGCGACTTATCAGGGTTTCCAGAATATCACACTAACAACTTATCAGGGTTTCCAGAATATCACACTAGCAACTTATCAGGGTTTCCAGAAGATCACACTAGCGACTTATCAGGGTTTCCAGAATATCACACTAGCNACTTATCAGGGTTTCCAGAATATCACACTAGCAACTTATCAGGGTTTCCAGAATATCACACTAACAACTTATCAGGGTTTCCAGAATATCACACTAGCGACTTATCAGGGTTTCCAGAATATCACACTAGCAACTTATCAGGGTTTCCGAAATATTGTATCGCGCCCCAACAAATTTTCTGTGCACCTGATGCTTGTTCGCTTGCATGAAATGATATTCTTATTTGGCAGAACCAAGACCTGTTGAACGAAGCTGTTGTTGAGCATAAACAAGCCGAAGATATGAGTAACGGCGACTCCCTACAGCTTGCTTTGTCGTTGAGGAAGATGATAAACCTCATGATCCTCCTAGGTACGTTAAGTTCATGAACTTCGGTGAGGGCAGCGCAGATAGGTATTCGAAGAAACGCTGTTGTTAAAACATGAAACCCGTAGTGTTGCTGGAGGAGATGATGTGGAATAAGTCCGGTTCTAACAGGTTGTGAATGAAGTAATGAAGTAATATGCTGTAATAAGCCAAATTATTGCGTAACAATAATAGCAGTGAAGTGATATGCTGTAATAGACCTGATTATCACGTGACAACATACGCCTTGTCGCTTAAATAGCTTGGCAGGACACGTATTTTGTGTTTCTAAGATAGTAGAGGTTTTCAACCTTATGTTCATGGCAAAACCTTCGAGAAATCTGGCAATAACCGTATAAAATTTTGAAGTACTTCAAGTAACAAAGAAGGTATTGGAAGATTGTATCAGCTCCTGCCGAATCAGCGTATCAGATAAAATGTCCGGCAAGCGAAGTTCGAATAATGATATGCAGTGAAACATAAATATCACATGATACAACACCAAACTTCAAATTAAAAGCTTTCCATGGTCCTTCAGGAAATGATTCTCTGGTTGAGAAACACTTCTATGACAAAATTACTTTAGGCGCAGAGCCACTGGGGGACATTCGGGGTCAGTGCCCCCGCAAATTTTTGTTGTGCCCAGAAAAAATTATTTCAAACATAAAATAAAAACAAAAATATTGCTCCCCAAAAATAAATTTTTATCGTTAAAACCAGGCTGCAGGCCTGGGCACCTTTCAAAGGTCCTTAGGAGTGCGTCATGGCCACTGGCCAAAGTTTATTTTGTCTGAAACAAACCAATGTGTTATAGCGCTCAGTTATGGACTAAAACTAATTGCCAATGAGTTACTTCATTGCAAGGTGCATGGTTTTGGCAAGCAGTAATCTTGTACCGATTTATACAATATTTGTTTCGATACATTTAGTTGTTAGTTTAGACTTGCACGCTGAGCAGGCTGTTTTTTTACGGCCCGGCTCTCCATGATTCAGGCCACAATATTGCAAAAAAAATATATGTTGTGATAAACCTCATTATTGCGTAACAAGGGTTCGTCATTATTCAGACTCACGGCCCGCCTTATTCTTATGTTAAGCTTGGCCTGTACGGCCAAGTGCAGGAGCCGGCAAATGCCGGGCCGTGACTCGGTGCCGTTCTGGGAAGAAATTTTTACCGGGCCGTGCGGAACCAAGGCCAAATTGGTCCAAAAGTGACTGGAACGACTGACATTAAGAACACAATGCAGTTGCCATTGATAACCATAATCCCTACAGGTCGGAGTATCTTATTGCGGCAAAGTAAGCCAATATCTGTCACTGAATCAGTGCCATGATGATTTACGAGTTGTAATAAATTTGCATTTGCCAAACATTCAATATTTTATTGAGGGCCGGTCCGCAAAATAATGCCAGGTACTTCAAGAAATTTTTAAAAAGCGCGTTTTTCATCAGGAGAAAGAAGCCCTTATATTAAAATTAAATCCATGTTTGATTGGCTGCATTGTGAAAGCCGCTGGTGTAGTTGATGCAGAAGTAAAAACTAGCGATTGGCTAAAGCATTCAAGTATGTTATTATATTTCCACCATAGTCAACGAGCGTTTTGATGAATTTTGGATGAAATTGCGTAAAATGTCACCAAAGGAACGAACAAATTCTCGAGGTGGTCATTTTTATTCTTGGCAATAAAAAAGCAAAATAATCGTAAGCGGGTCGATTGCGACCAAAATAAGCACTGAATAAAAGTTGGAAGAATCCAAAACTGCAACCAGTTCTCAACCTGAAATAACGTCTCTGTTGTAAAGCTTCACGCCACACAATCACATGGCGTATTTTGGTTGCAAGGCATGTACTTTGATGCAGTGATTTTTTGAGCCGTTTTTGGGTGTCAAAATGACACCCTATAATTTTGCAATGACACTCTAAATTCTGAAAGCCGGGATATGGTTTTGCCTTGTATTGAAGTAAAACGATTTGAGGAGGAAAGCATGTTTTTCTGCACATGGCTATTGCAACAGACGGCTCCAGTATCATAGGTCGACTCAGTTTTCTGGCGCAGAAGCTGGAAGCAAAAATTGTAAGTTGGGTAACTGTGCATTGTCATGCGCACCGCCTCGTTTTGGCCTCTTACTATACTGCCGCAGAATTGTGCGTACGAAACTGCAAAAACATTTTAATGCAAATATGGAAGTGTTTTTTGACGTTGCGATTAGCTGGCCTGGCGATGCATCAAACTACAATGAAGACAAAAGGTTGGCAGTTGCAGCGCGCATGCAAAACAACGTGGTTGTCGAGTGAGGCAACACTGAGGGCAAGGTGTGAGATTTTGGGTATTAGGGCCGCACTGAAGCAGCTGTCAGAAAATAAAAATGATGCAATGTGCGTTGTTTTACTGCAACTTTGAAAACAAAATATTTCAACATGCTGTTTTCCTTTTGTCAACGTTGGCACTTCACCTGACAGAACTGAGCAACGTTTTTCAGGCGGGATGTTTTTACTTTACACAGATGAAAGCTTCCGTAGAACTGTGCATCAATAAGCTGTCTGACGCCGCTGCTAAATCCAAGCCTAAAGCTAATTGCGAAAAGTTTTATAGTGAATTAGGGGATCTCAGAACGCCGGATGGTTTGGCTGAGTGCGTCAAGTGGCATGGCGTTTTATCAGGGCACCGAAAAATTGGCAAATTGACCATCCCCATGAACAAAAATGGAGACAGGAGTGAATGATTAACTACCGCGGCATCTCTTTGCACAGTCTCCCAGGAAGAGTGTATGCCAAGATGTCACGAAAATAATTAAACCAAATCTGAGTAGTATCCAGTGCGGTTGTCGTCGCGACCGCGGCACTATAGACCAAAGTCTCACTCTCCAGCAAATTTTCGAGAAATCCTGGGAGCATGCCAAAGACGTATACACATGTTTTGTCGACCTCGGGAAAGTATATGGTCGCGTTCCTCGTGAAAAGCTTTGGGGGATGTTGCGGGAATACGGTGTTGACGGGTGCCTCATGCTGGCCGTCAAGTAACTATATTCCTGCTCAAAAGATTGTGTCCATGTCGGCGGAGCTAACTCGCAACCGTTCAGTGTTGGTGTTGGACTCCGACAATGGTGTGCGTTGTCACCATTCCTCTTCGTAGTCTATGTCAAGGTTCACCGCACCACGGCCCGCGGGCCAAAATCGGACCTGAGAAGCCATTTCACCCGGCCGCAAAATACATTTTTGCCAATAATGAAAAAATAATGTATTTACGAAAAATGTGATGATTTGGAATGTAACATATCCCGAAAAAATCACATTACGCAAGATGTCCAGCCCTCGAACTGTTGTGCAATAGCTTATGTGGTCCTTTCCCAAAAAAATCGAAGAGCCCTGGTCTATATGAATTGGATAGACAGTCACAGGCACGGCGACGAGGGTTTCAATGTTGGGAACTGCAGGATGAACCGTTTGCGTTTTGCGGACGAATTGGTGCTGCATGCGTGGATCTTCTCAACAGGGTCTTCAGCACGCATTTGATCGGTTTTCTGCTGCGTGCGACCAAGCAGGAACGAAAAACAGCACTAAAAAGATTGAGGTATTGTGTCTCTCAAGACACCCAAGGCAGTGTATTCTGCAAGTGAGCGGCAAAACACTGCAACAGTTGGAAACGTTCAAGTACCTTGGGGTGGTATTCACGAGTGACAGAAGTCGGAACAAAGGAATTGATACATGGACTGATAAAACAAACGCAGTTCTGCGTGAACTTTATTGCTCCGTGGTGACGAAAGGGAGATTTCGAAGACCGCAAAGCATTCAGTTTTTAAACCGATCCTTGTTCCGATCCTGACCTGTGGTCACGAATCTTACAGTAGAGCCAGTGGAGCCAGCAGAACTATCTCTGGAGCCAGCAGAAAATCTGATAGTGCTGTTGATCGTGAGGTATTCCCGGTCATCCTAGGGCTGCTGTCCCCGCGACTCTCCCCATAGGAAACGCGGGCACGAAAATGAGTGAATGAATATGTAGGCCTACATTGAACTTTTCTATTTATGAAATTGTCTGTGATTTGTTTGCCAAAAGTAAATGTCGTATTCAAATAATTAAGCATATTTGGAGGGAAACTTGCGTTTTTGAGAAAATCAGTTAAAAGTATCAGACACAGAAGGGAAAATGGTGTTGACACCCTTAAGCTCCACCTCGACACCCTTTCAAAAACCTTAAAAAAACACTGCTTTGATGAACTGTTGTTTAACCCGTTTTCACTTTTTTGCAGGCGAATATCAAAGTGCCTTGCTCTACGGCACGGAGATTCTGAATCTTATCAGTAGAATAGGAAAAGGCGAGGAGAGATTCCCTATTCACGGTAATTGCTGTCGCTTATGTTGCTTTAATCCTTAGTGATATCCATCACGTCGTGTCTACAACTCATTTGATCAGGACGAAACGTTTATGTGACGAAAACAAAAATCGCCTACGTCATCACATTGTTCTGCAAATTCCGTGTTAAATCTACTTCCGTTCTGGTGGGATTCGATTGTTACATAAACGCGACGCATGGATACCAGAATTTTTTTGTGCATGTCAAGTACGTCGTTCATTTCATAGAAATTGCGCTGCTCCACGAAAGTTTTGCGCGAATTATCGCCTGTGCCCAACCTGAACCCCCTTTCCTCTCAACTCTCGTTCAGTAAAATGCATAATTTCTTTTCAGTGTTGATTGTTTTTTTTCGTTGTGTTTTGTTTTCAAAACACACTGTTTCATTTGAAATATTTTTCATGCTCTTGTTTATTCTTCAGGATATTTTTCGCGCCTCCATTGCGAATCGGAGATATCAGTGTTGCTCCTTCTAATGTTGCTCGGAATCCATCCTTTGAAAATGAAAGAGGAACACTCGGCGCTTCTTCAGAAATACACTTGGCCTGATGAGCGGTTGGAAAAGTCGGGCAGTGATTGGTCGGCGTTGGACCTTGACCTGTTCCTGATGTTACAGTCGCTCGTGGTGCGTTGCTTAGCGACCAGTGCATGACGTCAACTTGAACTCGTTCCGCTTGAACGCTTTCTTCTTTTTGTCCTGCAGATGGCGTGCTCATCGAAGGACGCGTCCTCAGTGAAATATTTACAGATCGAACTCAGGTGAGATGTTCGCTGATTGGTCCGCGCGATCACGTGACCTGGAATGAAATATTTTGTCTTTGGTTCATTCATTTTCATCTGGTTACTTCACTTTAAGGCAAAGAAGTCCTGTAGCAGTTGGTCTACACTTTGCATAGTGAACTTTCCGATAAATTATCACCATGACGCCTTGGCGCACTCAACCGCAGAGTACTGCGCTCTTGTCTGGCGCCGCAGTGCTCATACCCGCCTTATCGCCCCACCATCAACGACGCCTTGCGAATTGTGACTGGATGCCTGTGTCCTACACCAGCGGACAACCTTCCAACTTGCTGAGCTTCGTCGCAGTGGAGCCACACTGTCTCTAGCACGCCGTGCCATGGAGCCTGGACATCTGCTCCACTCAGCACTCACCCGTCCATGGAGTGCAAACGCACGGCGCCTCAAATCGAGAAACCCATTTGTACCTGCCGCACAACAACTCATCAGTTCATCTGACAACAACAACATACGTGCG
>JGI24158J21664_10009728_pt1 | contig 12838 bp, 7 predicted proteins | sample Ectturendosymbi3_FD_21664 | JGI IMG/M metagenome (IMG submission 21664) | reverse complement strand
GGTCTGTGCAAACAAACAGATCAGCTCGCAAAGATTCGAAACAAGAAATATCGTTGAAACAAAGCCAGTATTTGCCATCAATTTCAGCAAAAACAATCGAAAAAGGCACATGAGCGACTGCTAAACACAATTAATAACTTAAAACTTGTTTTAACTGAAGTTACTAAAATATCACAACATATAGACAATGACGTCATCAGCAAGAACGTAGTCTTTTTAGGCGATACCAGTCAAGTCGCATTGAAAGTCAACGTGGAACTCAGAGCAACGTCAAATGTATATACAGCTATCGGCAACCTGAAATGGGGCAGAGGACACAACCAAACCCACATTGTCAGAAGTAAAAATTATTTCATGCAATAAGGTCTTGTGTTGAGTTCATGTCGGTCACAAGCTTGGCATTGGTCGTGAATGTTTTTGGTATGTAGAAATAATCCTCTCGTCTGCTGAGCCTACCTTCAGTTCGTACATCAGGCTGCTCTGCTTCAGCTTGGCAGCGTTGCCGTCAGTTATGCAAAAGTCCCAACCGGCGAAGATCTTGTTGCAGTAAGTGTAAAACCGGTCTTCGTTGCTGATCAAGGCCTGTCTAAGTCCGAAAGCTGCTCTGTAAAAAGTAAAAATAACACTGCAACTAAACACGCTTTCAAGGCTGAATAATCTGTAAAGAATATAACAGTAACGTGCAACAGTTCGGAGCAACAGCTTTTTTCTGTTAACCATTCAGCGATGGATTTTCTTCTAAGAAGCTTGAAGTGATCAAACACGACAAAGAGCCGGTTAACAGCAAACACATTAATCGTTTGGCACAACTTTCTCTAATAACATTTTGCGAATGATAATTACCTTCTGACGAGCAAGAATAAGCTCAGGAAGAAATACGCGAACGCAACAAGGATATATGCAAGTGGTATATTGTAGTAAAAGTAAATCGAGTCAGATTGCACGGTGGTTGCCGCGTTGTCATAGTAACCAATAAACAACAGGGTCTCTTCCATAAAGCCCTGAAAAACAAATAAAACAACAATGGTGTTCCCAAGGCAAATCAATGCGATTCGTAGAGTTAAACGGCACAGCAACCAGCGAGGATGCAAATGACGATACACGCATTGGACAATTCCAAGGTGGGGTCCAAACGCACTGCCATAAGTTGGCGGGAAGATACGACCAGGAACGAAAACTTTCAAATCAACGACAACCAGAAGAGGCAGAAACAGAATGTTACCAGCTACGCAGAGCTTACCTGTCCAGTAAACCACCAAATGATGTACTGCGAGAATGAGTAAACTGCGTTCGGGTTGTGCGGCACGTAGGTACAGTTTTCTGACACTGAAAATAAAATGAATAACTTGCTTTGATTGCATCTGACAAACGAGAGCGACGTCTGTTATCAAGTAACTGGTCTCCAAACAAGGAGACCGAATTGAATCCATCAGCAAAGTTTTGAAACAGTAAATCGATTCACGCAACAGCACGCATCCTCTGTCCTAGAGAGCGGTTTTTGGCCGTGGACCCGCATAAGAAAAAATAACCAAAATCTGCTTCAGCCTTTAAAATCAACGCCGTTTTCCAGTGTACTGAAAAAAGTTTTAAAAATATTTTGGAGCCACAGCATTTTCCACTCAGCGTGGTCAGAATAGACCACGTTTATTAGCAAACCCACATTTCCTTGATTGTGGGATCGTAAGCTCGTAAGCTTCTAAAGGTTTCAAAGTAAAACGATCAAACGAAACATAGCATAAACTTACGCTACGGAATTTGCACACGACTGACAAAGGCGAAGTGAATTCACCATTACACAGTGAACGCACGTTGTTGCATTCAACTACTACCTGTAGCCGACTTGCCTGCGCACTGCCTGCACCAGTGTTCTTCAACAGAGGTTCCGTGAGGTTTCCTCGTTTTTTAGGGGATATGATTTCTTGCTTCAGTATGTTGAAGTGTCATTATGGAACTTTTTAGGTCACCGTACCACATTCAGACTCCAAGTAGGCCAGTTAACTATTTATACAGGAGGTTGAGTGCAGATAGCGGAAAAAGAGATAGAGTTGTTGCGTGACTTGTTCATTGTTGTGAAGAACGTGATTGTTACATCATAGTTGTACGATGTCGCCGATGTGCAGTTCACAGTAGACTGAGTAGAAAGCAGACTCAGGTTGAGTCTAGAGGAGAGTAGACGGAGTCAAGAGCTGCTGTTCAAACTTTGTGGGAATAAATTAAAAACAGTGCGCAACTGAACTTTTTACGATTTAGTCAAGCCAGATGAAGCAAAATAGCATTATTTTTTATGTGAAGCATTCAACAGCGAAGGTGTGGACGGTAATGAGCAATGTAGTTCAAATGTAAGAGGCACCTAATCCGAAGCGGACCAAATGCAATTCAACTGCCAAGTTAGAAAATCGGATGACACATATTTGAAATACGCGTTCTTTTTGCCGGATGACCAAATTCTGAATGTAGCAGATACATTCCAGAAATGCAAGAACAACCGAGTCATCAAATTTCTTGCTTTTTGACTTCTGTAATAATTGTTTATTTGTTGAAGTATCTATTAACGAAATATTTGATTTTCTTACAAGTAATTTGTTTTTTTTGTTAATGGGACTTCCATGACAAACACGCAAGTATATCAGTGGTTCCACGATGACAAAAAGGTTGAAGAGCACTGGTCTACACTGTTTACACTGTCCGTGCACTGCCTACACTGTTAACTCAGTAGTACATGTGGGAGAATTGCCTGTGCACTGCCTACACTGCCCGAGCACTCCCTACTGTTAAATCAGTGGCATTCGTAGCAGATTTGCCGCTGAACTGCCTGCACTGTCCGTGCAATGCCTATAACTCTGTCCACGCACTTCCTCTGTCCTGCACTACTAATTCAGTGGTATCCGGTCTGACCTGTCCAGCATTCGTCTCGGTCTGCCAGTAAATAACATGTATGTTACTGTCAGGTATGCGGAATTCACAAACAATCGGTTAAATTGAGTGCCACACGCCCAAAACGCTCTGAACATTTCCCTGAAGCAACGATCAAACACGGAACTTTACGGTGGACAACGGTGATACAATTGCATCACTGGTATAGATATAGCTTAAGTTTACGTGGAAACGACTGAGAAACTGAAGTTTTCTTGAACACGAAGAATTATGGCGTCTGTGGTACGGTTGAAAATGTATCCTCTTGTAGATCTACGCCCATTCGCTACTATTCTTAGTCAAACACCGGTGCAGGAATGGAAATGTCAAATGTTTATGAATTCTATACCTTGCAAGCTTTATTTAAATAATTTTTCTGTACTGTGGAGATACACAACATTGACAAAAGAAACAAATAATAATAACAACAGAAAAACAAAAAGCAAAACAAACACCTGCTGTTCAGCTTTAACACATAGAACTGCCAATCACAGAACAAATAAAAATAGCACGTACAAATAAAGGCAGTATTTTGAATAGCAGGTGTTATCAACAGGCAAAAATTGGCCTTCTGTTTCCAACACGACACACAAAATATCTCTCATCACCAATAGAGCAAACAGCAGTGATCTTTGGGGAGGTTCAGCTACAAGCCATGCGTTGAAAACACGCCTTGCGCAAAATCGATCGCCGCGGTAATGAATGGACTCACCATTGTGTGCGGTGTTGAGTTGTGAGCTGATGCTGACGTCAGAGTTGCGCAGATTTTCGAAGACAATCGTCGGCACCACAATGAAAGTGAAGATGAGGAGGAACACGTAGATATTGAGCAGGAACAGCCACCGCAGGAAAGAGAAGTATGAACGCACGCCGTTCCCGAAACGACCTGACAGTTTAAACAATGGTATTAAACGGCGCTAGCTTGAACCGGAGCTAAATTGCTTGCGGGCTACCGGAGCTAATAAGTTTCTTTCGACCACGGCCTACTTTCGATAGGCATGCAAAATGCACGAGACCCATAACTTATTTGTCAGGCAACTGTTTGTTTCGAGTCAGCTGTGCTTGCGAATAAATACCGACAACCTCATCTTGCACGGCAAGCTCATCGGTTGTCTCCAAACATGGATTCCCTTTCAACAGGCTGTATTACTGCATACTCCACAGCCGAACACATGTAAACGAAACTATGGAAAGGAATCTGGACGAGATCAGGCGGTCATTAACTAATATTTTCATTAGCGCATTGGCCACAAGTACAATGTGACATAACAGTACATACCGCAGTATACAATTCGAGTGTGTTTGTAATCGCCAGTAAGGTGGCGAGTAGTGATTACCAACAACAAACTGGTTGAGAACAGTTCTTAACTAGCCATGGCATGGGACATAGCGCATTATTAGCTCCACTAGCAGCAGATTAAAGCCAAAGCACTAATATTGGGCCATAAACGAATGTACACACGATTCATGATCTTATCGCGGTTACATATACTGGCGATGTTGTGCTGTAATCGTGATGGTATCGCAAAGTACGAGTAATTACTCGATCAGATTATATCTGTCTTTAAATAAGCTCCACTTTGAAAGGGTGACTGATTTCAGGGGTGACTCCAGGTCAACAGCGTCACTCGGGCTCATCACGCGATGCACTTTGACTGAATGCAACAGTCCGAGGCTGGCGTCGCTGAAATTTTCATTTGCTCTCATTCTGGCTGGCACTATCATCGCCTGTGACGTAATTTGCGCAACAATGAATGATAAGTTCTAGAACTAGTCCGCTGTTTCGTAACGTACGTCACAGAGCAATGATAACACTAACTAGTCCTTTGCGTACTAGGTTCATTGATATTAGCTCGAGTTGCTGGACAATTTATCGTTGGTTTGAAATTATTCACGAATGGGAACTGTCCATTGGATTGGAATTCAAATCTATTGCTTCAAAGAACATTCAACCTGACATGAATTATATTTTTTTTTAATACTTAATTGCAGATGGCAGCTCGGGCTCTAACGGATGATCCCGAGTAAAGCGCGAGCGAACGAAGTCGGGAGAACGCTTACTACGAAAGATACTTGTTGATGCAGGTCACCTGCAACATGAACGCGAAACTTCAAACATGGAACGAAAATGTATGAATAGTGACAAGACCCAGTGAAAAGAGCCCGAGTTAACAGCGTAAGTAGTGAACTGGGTGGCGGCACAAATGTACAAAGCAAGCAAACTCGCGTTCTACAATGTAAATCAGGAGTAGGGAACCTGCGGCCCGCGTGAACATTTGAAATGGCCCGCGTGAACATTTGAAATGGCCCGCATCACAAAATGTATTACCCAAGTTAAAACATCGCGCCAAAACGAAACTCGATGATGAGCAGATATTTCGACAGTTAGTCAAGACACGTCTTTTGTGCTCCTCATAGTTTTCTGTCCTTATTTTCTTTAGGAAGTTAGAATTTTAGCATAGAATTTAATAATTTTTGCCACCCACCCACGATATTCCACAATTAATGCGGCCCGTGGTAGAAATAGGTTCCCTACCCCTGATATAAATCGTAATTGATGACTCGGGCTGAGCCCGAGTGCCGGATTCGCCACTGAGTGATTTCAATTTCATCATCAAACAACTTATGTTCGAAGTTCACATGTCGCAAAATTGATTCTCACGAAACTAATCACAATTCCAGGTGTGTTGTCCTTAGTGGGAAAAAAATAACAAAAGAAGACCAATGGTCATTTCCCTGTACTATCAGAGAATACTATCAAGTAATCTATACTGCAAATAAACATATTGCCAATATTTCACAGGAAAAAACTTACAGAATTGACGCAGTTAGCGCATTTCTAAAGCAAAATTTGCAAAAACATTTCACCAATGATTCTGAAGCATAACAAAATGCTCAACGAAAAGTTTTCGATGTGTTGTTGACAAGCATCCAACAATCACAGGCAGTCGTTTGACTCAAGTGAGATGAGCGCGAATGTCTAACATCACATTCGACGCCCGCCCCCGCATGGTGCAAAATCCGTTTGACGCTTTTTGTATCTGTACATCATGAAATGCGCGCTATGAGACAAAGAGCGTGAACCGGGTTTGTGGCAAGCACACGTCTGCACGGCAGCGCAGGACCAGTGGTTCTTCATTAGAGTTACAGTAACAGTGTTTGCTGTGGTCTGCAATTGCAACCCAGTCGGTATTGCGTGACTTCAACCATCGAAAGGCATGCAATTGTTGAATAGATGCGACTGCCGCGTGCTACACGTAGATGCTTGAATTTTTTCGAAACGAATTGTTTTGAAATTTTTGACATCGTGCGGCGATTTAGTACCGAGCGGACGCTTTCTGTTTCAAATTTCATTAACGATGGAACGATATTTCTTGAGACGTTATGATGACTTTGTAAAATGACTAAGCAGCTAAGCCCCCACTGAGTTTGTCTTATAAGGAACGCGGTCCACACCTTCCACCTCATGGATTGACGATCTCCATAGCGACGCTTGGCGAACAACTTCTTTGGTGTCTTCTTTGAAGCGTTTCCATTTCTGCGATGGAAGTGGTAACTTGTGCAAGAACGATCGCTTCACACGTCGAATGCGTAAAACGTCAACATTTTGCACGGGAAAAGTACAACGCACTAACAGACATTCCTACACGACCTACGAAGTAAAATTTAGCATGCAGTCGTTTCTTTTACTCACACTTTCGCTCAGCGCCGCATGTGACTGAAAATACAATGACCTCACCAGCACGTGACAAACGCGTCAGCCATTTCTGCGTGATGTTTACAGATGTCGTACGACTGCTGTTGTGTGACTTGCTTGTGACCAAACTGAAGCTAAGGTAATTTATTACCTTTAGAAAACTAACACCGTCATCGAGAAAAGATCATTTCACTTCCAGCAAAACGTAAGCTGGACAAGGAAACGAACGACAAGAATTGCCTTCTACTCTGTCATATACAACAGCGCAATCTACGAAGCGCAAGACTTCACTCAGCTGTGTTACAGTTACCGTGATGACGCATGCACCGATAAAAACGCAAGCGATGAACCCCACTTACGACATTACTTTCAGACGACCATTTCGTTGCCGTCGCAGCGCCAAGCTGGTGTAAAATAGCTCTCCTGCAAAAAAGCTGTTAGTCAGAAAGTAGTCACGAAAATTATAATTTTCGAATTGCCTTAATGTGTAAGCAGTTTTAGTTTTTCAGTTAATTCTATAATGTCCACATAGCTAGCATGTATCAATGCAAAGCCAAATGCGATATACTAGACACTAGAACAGGGGTTCCCAAACTGGGGTACATTTGGCTATCTGAAAGGGTACATTTAAGGTTAGCAATAAAAGGAAAACATAATTATATATTATTTCCAAATATTTGAAAATATAAAATTTATATTAAAATCTCAGTGTATTTTTGTTATTTTACTCAGCTTTTTGTCGTTGAAGTTTTGGGGATACATGCTCATCTGTGGGAACCCGTGCACTAGATGATTCAGGAAATCTGAATGGTAACCGAATTCAAACTAAAACTGAACTGCAATTAAGCGGTTTGACTGCTGTAGAAATACTCACATGCTGTCTCGTCATTGCGAGAGTCACGAAATCGACCTATCGAGCCACTAGTAAAAGGAAACAAAAAACCCTCGGCAAGAATCAGAAGCAGACAGCCAGAAAATCCTTTAAAGGTTCGGGATTGTCACTGACTGACATTGCACAAAACAGTCTGTTGTTAAGAGCATGCGAGATCCAGCCTTTTAATACACAGCTGATGTTGCACAACTAAATGTTACGGGAAATACTCAAAAAAATTGCTGATCGATTCGACTTCGTCGCTTTTCTGAGGAGTATTTATTTTCACAATGCAATGCCAGCGCAAGCGGTCTCAATGAACGGGTTACCGCATCATAAAAGAAGTTTGTAGGTCAAGTTAGTTATTTCCAAAAATCGCAATTGTGTGCATGTTATACAGAAACTTACAGTATACACAAACCTTTACCAACATAGCAAAACTTTTTAACAAAAAAAAGCACAACATGCAACGTCACTAGTAGGGTTTTTAATTTCCCGGTTTTTACGAAGGGAAAACCGGGAAAAATCTAACTCAATCGCGGGATCCTGGGGAAAATAACATAATGTGCAAGTGACAATACAAGCAAAATCAAGCAGGCAATAATGCACAGAAGTTTTTTATTCATTTTTTTGTAATAGCTTCGCAGAAAACTGAGAGCATTGACTGATTGGTCACTCAGCCGCGAACAAATTTTGGTGGCAAACAAGCCCGCAGCGGAGAAAGCTCGTTCCGCTTCAACTGAGGTTGGCGGAATGTTCAGTTATGATTTGCTTGCTCAGTTATGCTTGTTATAATTACAGCACACGTGCAGTCGGCTCGACATCTAAGATCTAACTACTAAACCGGTTTAAATCAGTTGTTCCCCATTAAGTATATGGATGGACAAGTTTGAGAGAAATATGATTATGCCGTCACAACAGGGTCCACCACAACAGTCTGGGCTGTCTCTACCATTGCAGCACTCCATTCACTGCATTCTCTGTGGAGCAACTACGAATTTCAACGTTCAATGTTTGGTACAATTGTAGGCAGCCTACACGAATTTTTGTTTGCGAAGTACAAAATGAAATATTTTTACAATATTTTCAAATTGGTGACATATTGATACCATCCGGGTATTCCAGGGAATTTTGTTCGGAAAACCGGGAAACGGGAAATGAAAAAAGTCACAAATTCCCGGGAATTCTCAAAACCGGGATCCCGGCTTCCAAACCCTAGTCACTAGATGGTCACCGAGACTGACAAGCTGATCAACGTACTATATGCAGGCAACACTTACATTGGCCCTGTGGATAGAGCAGAACAAAAGTCTAATTAGCTGGGTTAAGCGTCCATCTTCGTAACAATGGCCGAATGTCTTTTCAGGGTCTGATAAGCTTTATAGCAAACACCAGGTATCCATAACAGAAATAGAAAACACAGCAACAAAATACATTCCGGGATCGAAAACCTGAAGGCACTTTCAAGGCCGTTGGGCATTATTAAACGTCAAGCACTAGCCACAAAATACACGCACTAATTTTGCCTTGGGGCCCCAGNTTGGGGGTGTAACAGTGTAANTTATTGTGGAAAAAATCAACACTTAGGAGAGTTCACTGAGAGTGCGATCTCAGAATACTAGCTAACGTGATTCCAAAAAAAAACAATCTTACACAAATGGTCATGAACACAAGTGCAACATTTACAAACACAGCAAGTTGCTGACTGCTCACTACACCAACGCTCAAACATCTAGGGTAGTGACTGTGAGTTGGTGTGATCACTGGATTAGGCCTAGAAGAAAAGATACAGAACTTGTGATATTGATCACACCATAAAGTAAACCAATGAATCATGCATTGAATGGTTGCAAAACAAAAGTTCATTGAACCTTATTTCTTTCTTCTTGCTCATGGAGAAGGTCAGATCTTTTATCTTTTCAAGATCTTTGTAAGAATACTTATGCTCATCATCTTCTCTCTCTATCATGCTGTTGAGTTGTCTTCTTGTCATGGTAACATCCTAGTGACAGTGAACAAGCAAATGATGATATACATGGTAAATTCTACTTCATGATGATCCAAAGTGGAAAGCATTCATGATGATCAACACAGGTATGGGTGTCTGTTTCAAATCTAAGGTGAATTTATTTCGACAAGCTCAGTCATTCCACAACAAAATACTATCTGGCTCCCATGAGTCTTTAGGCTTCAATAAAAAATTACTTGCAAAATTGTGATTAGGAAAAAAAACAGCATACAAAAAGGTTTTGTAGCAGCATGAAGCAGTACTGCAGGACATCACAAAAACTCTAGAGGCTTGGTTTGGTATATCCTTTTGCTTGATGGAAAACATGACTTCATATTAATGATGCAAAACTACTCAAACTATCACAAGTACACCTTTTGTACATCACAAAAGTTGAGGTACATTCATAATGTACTTGATTTCTTGCAACTGATACAAGAAGTTGAGGCTTCTTTTTACCACTCAGACTATGCATCCAGAAAGCCAGCAAGGCATTCTGCAATAGCATTGGTATGTTTAGGGTTGCAGTTCTCCCATTTTACATTATTGCTTTTCATGCATGTACTGAATAAAGGCATCAAGTTCATTTATTCTTAATAAGAAAGCTGATGCAGAAACTAATCCTACCTAGGTGTTCTTGAACAAATGCTAATGTAACAAGTAAATCTGACCATGCCCTAATAATATCTGCAAGAAAGACAATAGCTACATGGCAACTTAAGCCTGACTAACGTAAACACCTTGCATTTAATCCTTCAATTCTAACTATCTGCAACGAATCTAAAAACTGACAAAAATGGTAGAAAACATACACAAGAACCAATCTTAAATACATTTTTAAAGTGCATGTAGTTACAACCACTTAACAAGCCTTAAGCTTTGTACCAAGATGGAAAAACTTCTTACAAATATGAAATATACATCAGTGCACACCTGATATTTGCCAACAGGTACCATGGCAATTGCTTCAGTATTGACTGGTTTTGGACTGGTTTGTTCTGTCATTTTTCGATGAGTAAGGCTCATTGTTCCATTATGCATTGTTAAAGAACTGAAGAAAGAAAACATTTATGTTATTATGGGTAAGCCAAATATAAAAAAAATAATAATGCACTTTTACCAAAACAACTTAATTTGTGTAAATTGAGCAAAAGGCATCCTCTACCTACCAGTATACACTGCTACCCACATGTATGAAATCAAAAATGCCTTTAACCCTTTAACGGCCGCGATTGGCAGGCCCTTTTTTGGCCATACATCGCCAGCGGCTAGAGCTAGAGAGCTGTTCAAATCCTCTACGGATTCAGCAAGTCTTTTAGTTGACATCGAAAAAAACGTTTTTCGTTTTTGGTGGGGGTTTTCTGGAGGTGACGTCACATTGAGGGCATGGTTTGAAAATTTTGGTCACCTTTGGCCAGCCCTGGGCCTGTACCAATTGACCCATTCTATTGGCTCAAAGCTTTGTTGAAAACTAGGTCAAAATCCACATCTATAGAGCCCTTGATTGACTTGCTAGCATATCTGTAGCCAAAATTATGGGTCAAAAACCCAATTTTTGACCTAATTCAAAACTTTTCAGAAAAGGCATAATTTGCCCTTTCAAACTTTGGCCAGCCATAACTCGGCAGCAGATTGAGCTAGAGAGCTGTTCAAACCCTGTAATGACTAGTGGCGTCATGTAGTTTAGATTAAAAAAAACATTTTTTTTAATTTGGTTGGGGGCTTTTGGGCCAATGGGATCATGACAGGGGCATGTTTTTTGGTTAAATATATGACATCATCATCCGATCCCACGCGCCAATATTTTGGCTCGCAGTATTTTTGGATTCGAGGCGAGAATATGCGTTTTTAGAGCCCTTGATTGAGTTTCTAGCGTTTCTGGTTCAAAAGTTAGGCCAAAAAACAGCTAATTGGTAACGGGCTTTTCTCAATACTTTTGGGGGATTTCCCTAATTTATTTTAATGTTTTTTTGCCCTCATCTTGGAACCAGGAACACTAAAAACCCATTTGGACCCTTCAAAGTCCCGAAATGTAAACAAAAAACAGCTAAACTAAAAAAAAAGTATGTCATAAAAAATTTTTTCTAGTGCAGACTAGAAGACTTGCCACGTCTATTGAGACTTTTACTGGGTCTGTAGAGCATACCGGACTGGAGAAATTCCCGCGCAAAGCCACGTGTGTTTAGGCGTATTTTTTCCGAAAATCCCCAAAAGCAGTCAGACGCGAAAGAGTTAAAAAGCTATCCTACTTCCATTTTAATGCACGCAGTCTAGCCATAAATAAGCATAAAATTGACACTTTCTTTTCAATTTGCAATGTCTCACCAGATTTTATAGCAATTTTAGAAACCAAATTGAAATCAAAGTGTTGTACAAATATACGAATTCCTAACTACAACTTTGTTTATGTTGATTTCTTAACCAATGCTGGAGGTGTTGGCCTGTATGTAAACACAAAACTGCAGTATACTGTAAGACAAGACTTAGAACTACCTATAGATGGATGTGAAAGTCTTTTCACTGAAGTGAAGTCAAATAATGTTGGTGGCAAAAAATGTGTTGTTGGAGTGATCTACAGACGCCCTTCTAACTTACAAGCTTTTCAACTTGCATTCACTAATCTACTTGAAATCATGCACTCTGAAACGAATAATTACATAATCAGCGGCAACATAAATGCAAATTTATTGAAATACCAAATTGACACAAACATTACTGATTATGTTAACAGTACTTTTGAGTCTTGGCTACATATCTCTCATAAACAAACCCAACAGATTTTCTTCTACCCATGAACCCTTTCTACGTGATCATATACATATATACAAATATATAATTGATGACAACACCACTACTGGAATTGCACTCTATGATATCTCTAGAGCATCTCCCTACTTTTGCAAACTTTAATTTCCATCCCAGATGTACCAAAATGTACAGACCAAAAATTCACTGTGTAAAAAATTTTGACTTGCAATTTTTTCTGAAAGATCTTAACACTGCTCTTTTCAATCTTGACTTCCAGAACCAAAACAACAGTGACATCAACATCACTTGTAACAACTTTACTCTTACGTTTAACAACATTCTTTACCAACATGCTCCCCTGAGGTTTGCTTCCAGAAAAGAAACTCATTCCTTTCACAAACCTTGGTTAACCAAAGGTTTGCTAAATCTATCTCTAAAAAGAATGCTGTGTATAAAGAAGTNTCATCAACAAACAACCCATACATTTGACCCCTGAATCNCAACAACTAATAAAAGGAGCAATGGAAAAAGGGGCATCTTCTTGGCTGTCAGCCTTGGCAATCAAAGCGATTGGATATGCACTGAATAAACAAGAATTCAC
>JGI24158J21664_10009726_pt1 | contig 12839 bp, 10 predicted proteins | sample Ectturendosymbi3_FD_21664 | JGI IMG/M metagenome (IMG submission 21664) | reverse complement strand
GCGCGGCGTGGAATAAATCATTTGCCGGCAGAAACAATCAGCGCCGCGGCATTTGCGCCAAACGTGCACAAGGAAAGTTCGAGAAAACACAACTCTAACACCTTTATCGGCTGCTGGGAAACTCTATTTGTCGCAAGTTCTCATCTCTCAAACACAAAGCCTGTTTTGATTCACTTGGTTGATCGATTTTTAGAAAATCCGAAGTGGTCGTCGTCAGTATCGATGCAGCATTAACTAAAACAGCTTTGCTGAACTATGAATAAAACTCCTATTGTTTAATTGCGTTAAAAACTGAAGGTATTTCTTCGTGTTTGATTTTGTGTAATGCTTGTGTTTCTGTGTATATTGCAAACCTAAAATGTTCTTTTTTAATTCTAACGATAGCGAAACAATCTACCCTAACTTTCCAAGTAAAGTCGCAGTGGCAAATTAATTTTCGAAAATCTGCTGAACACCTCGTGAATAATTGCAGAAAAACATCAAACCGCATTTCCCTCAACAGCCACTCAGAAAGTAATCTCTGCAGACGGATGTCTCTCAGTATAGAGCAATCGCTACGTCTCAGTCTTAGAGTAGAGCAATCCGCTTATTATAAAAACAAAAACGTAGACATCGCTGTTAGCTTAACTGGTAGCTGGTGTTTCCTGCTAAGATCAGAATTTCATAAACTGCAGGATGTTGCAGACCACTCTCAAACGTGTTTTGTTTTTTCAACCCCATACGTTGTTGTTTATGCACAGCGTTAACCAATAGACATGTATGATATAGTCTTTGCATTCCATTGCTATATGTTAAACATGGTCAATATCAAGAAGTTAAACTTTCAATATCCACGCTGATTGGATGTGTGACACTCTGCGTTCGCGAATGGAGTGAATTTGATCATCGCACCAAGCTGCAATGTCGACTAACACGATACTTAGCCTTTTACATTTGAGACGTACTGGTGAGACAGAAAACGAGGTAATTTTGTTTTCAAGTGTCATCAATGCGAGTTGTTTCTATTTTGTTTAAATAGTGAGTACGTGAAGTAGTGCAGATAAATACGGCATTGGAACCAGCATTATTTTGCACTTGAAAGCTGTTCAAGGTGTCTAACATTCGAAAAATCAAGAGGGATAGAAATACGAATGGAATTTAACTATAAAATATAAACTCTGGTTATATAACTGTGAAGCTATAATGAATAATTTTTATGAAAAGGAAAAGTTCAAATAACATAGGCTGGTATTCACAAATGACGGTTGGTAGAAAATGCATATTGGCACACGGATTGGTATAGCAATCACATTATAGCTATGCAGTCGCAAAACGGGATTCTATTGTTTCCTTCATAGCAAAGCGACTTGTCGCTGCAGACTTACGTTTCTGACACGCTTCTGACACATCGGCAGTAGAGGTAGTGAGGAAAGATGCGTTTTTCGATGGCTATTAATAGGTTTTACTTCCTTGTTCACAAACGTTTTCAAGGATAACAGAGCTTCACCTGTAAGCTTTTGCACCTGGTGGCTCTCTACAGGAGTTGGAATCGCGTTAAGTTACTAATCATAGTTGTGGTTTCGCTGTTCTCAAGTATGTGGAAACGCAAGATTGTTAATTTATTACACGCTTCATCAGCGACTTCTTTCGCAGTCATTTAAAAGGAAAATGGCAGGGTGAAAAGATTCAGTAAGGACATACATAATAAAAACTTCAAATCAATTTATAGTGAGCTTTTGGTCAGTAATTTCACTAAAAACACTCGAAGAAAAATGCAAAAATACGTTGGTAATCTAACAGCCTGAACACAAAACCGTAATTTTTGCTCGTTTTGAAACAATTCCATGGTCTCAAAATGTTTCACAAGTCCTAACAAAATAAAAGAAATTGCTGCTGAACCAAAATCGCACATGCGCAAACAATTTAATAATTTTAGCCACTTGTGTGACATGCCACTACTTGCATGTGGTCCACAAAACAAACCAATTTTCTACTAGATGTTCACGTAATTCGAACCAAGCAAACACAAGATGGGAAAGGATGAAATGGCTTTGCCGCGGCTCTATGCAGCGTTCCGTGGCCTCAAAAATAAATCATCTGTTTAAGACTCCTGCACCGTTACTTTTGTAGAACAAACCAGTTTCAACTCATGGGATAGACGAAAACACAAACGGTTGAACACATTTAATGTTCAAATTAGTATTAGAAACCATGATACACCGTCGTGTGAATTTTTTATTCCACTTTGCGACATGGTTGTCCGCGGAAGTTTTACCAGGGGATGGGTAACATCAACATTTTGCTTATCCTATTCCGGTTTCAATGCTAATAGGCGTTCACAAAACCCTTTAAAAGCTTTTAGTCACAATTTCCAAATGGGGAAAATTCTTGTTTTTCTCCCACCCCTTGCAGACGCCCATGTTTCGCGACGCTCATAGACGTTTTTCCATTCTGCATTGCCCATTTGTTTGAACTACTTCGTACCACACATGTAGTTTCATTATATCGATATTTGTACCTCCTTCATGACGTTCAGCATTTAATTTTGGACACCTTCCCTCGAGCACCCAACTCAATGTTACGACCACCATTCTTCTTCGGTATTACCATAACGCTTAGTGCTGAGTCACACGTTATTCCGTTGCTGTGGTTTTGTTGCTTCGTAATTGGAGAAAAAACATTTTGTCATTTTTTGAGAAAGCAATATTTGAGATCGATGTATTTTCCAGTTTTGTTGGAAGCATCTCGTGTTTAGATTTATTCTTTTTAGTCTTGAGTTTCCTTTCGTTTCATGCTCTTACTTCAGCACTTCAACTGTTTGCTTGTAAGCAGTGCTTGTAGATTTCAGGACCAATAATGCGTAGAAATGAATTAAATTGGTTTTGTTTTGGAAATCTGAAATTGAAAATATTCGCTGATTTTTTAAGTTTCGTCGCCTTGTGGCGACAAGCTACCTTGACACAGATATGTGCAAGTCTGAAACATTTCAACGTCATGAAGATTTCTCGCAAGGAACTTTGTTCGTGAATGAAATCATACAGATAATGCAGAATTGCACACAGCCCTTGATAGAATATTTGGTATTTCCTTCTGCAAGATTTATTGATGTACTTACTTTCAGTACTAATGTACTGTAAATATTATTATTTACAGTACTTAATTAACATCATCCAGTCGAAGAAAGATTGCATTTTGTGTACCTAACGTTGAGACTGATGTTGTAAGCAACCACATGAAAAATTCTCTCATAGTTTACAGCGCATATAATCGGGTTCAGTCTAAAGGATGCCAGCCAATTTCGTACCCATTTTTATTTGTTTAGTTTCATTACAACAAGAAGTGTACCTAAGAGGTCCACAAAGCGAAACTGCTTATTCTTGCATTTACCCTACAAGCCAAGGTATGTTCCAGGACCAAACAGCTAATCATAACATCACATACGGAAGCTTACCACCTGCAACATATAAAGGAATTGACACCTACCGGACAACCACAGATAAGATCTTCCTTTTCATAACTTCCATACGTTTGATCCTGAATTTACACAACTGCAACTCTTGAGGAGCTATCCTTCGTCAAACATTCTATTATGCCTTATCTGTCAAAGGTACATACTAATAACCTTTCGGCTTGTCATAATTACTTCTCTTACTAACTATCTTCACAGATATTCAGAGATATTCAGATAGTCAGATCTGTGAAGATAAATGTTATCATCAACTTATTTGAAACATGATCCTTCCCGCGTGAGATAAATTTTGCTATCTTTTGCGCTGTTCGTTGATGTGTTTTGACGTTTTTCATTTCATCACCAACGTGCTGGCGTTGTTGTTTTCATCCGTCACAGCATTTAAAATGCGCACGCTATTTTGGTTGCCAACGCAACGAAGGCAATATTGGTTACGCATTCTGCATATGACCTGAATCATAAGGTGTTTTGCTTCAAATTTAATATAGATATCTGCAAGTTCGAATCATCGCAAAAGAATGAAATCAGGGCCGTGTCGGCTGATTCTTCGAAAGCTTACAGAAAATCTAGAGATGTAGAGTCCTCATCTTTCAATGCAAGTTTAATGATTGGTTTATTTTCTCAGAAACTGACCTTATTTGCATAGCAGGAATATGCGTCACACTACACATGCTGTTTGCAATAATCAACTCAGCATTATCTAACCTGCCTTTGTAGTGTACTAAACAATTGCGATTGTAATTTGCACCTTCAAATAACGGTATTTATTTCGGTTGCACCTTGTACAATACTTATTTCACATTGCAGATTTTGAACAGATCACGACTTTGTGGTGCGTGTTTTTCATTCCCTAATTCTTGTTTTTCTTCGAAACAATAAGAAGTATATTCGCATATAAAGCTTTTCCTAGCAAATTAAACAAAGGTCACGCATCATCTCTCCCAACAACGATTCTGCAAGCATTTTCCGCAAAGCAAGAGTTCTAAGGATATGGCGAAAATGTCACCGAACCGACTTATAGTTTGTAGCATCATGCGAAAGATAAAACACACCGGCTTAGTCATCGCTGGTAGCTTCAAGCAGTTAGATTACTTCCTGCTAGCACCAGGACGCAACGAACTGTTGCAAACACGGGTCTTATATAATAAGACGTGCTTTTCATTCGCACTGAAGTTTCGCACACGCAGCTTCAATGCACAGAAAATTTTCAAGGTTTAATCTTTATATTCCATATATCAGGGAAAATGAAATCAGCGTCAGTAAATTTATCAACCTGTCTAACACCTTTTACAGGATAATTTGTAGGTCTGATAACGGTTTTGAAGCACATTTATATTTTGCTTCAAGTTTTAACATTGGCTGATACGAAACAACTCCTTTGTATATCAGAAAATCCGGGCCGGAGTAAGTCATTCCAGCGCTTAGATCTGTTTTTAGACCCCCATGTGTTTGCTAATGCAAATTCTGTTTTTTATGGACTACACAAGCAGATTTATCGCCTTTTCGGCATGTTTTTTTGCCATAACTCGCGAACCATTGTTTGCAACGTCGACAAGACAGTCAATACAAGAAAGGTTTTCGAGTGATGTTTTTGAAAAGCTCCAAAAATATTATATTACATAAAAAATGTTATAAAAATGTAATTTTGTGTTTCGTATGCAGTATTTGGCAATTTTTGGTTATTTTCAAGAACTTGACTTCACGCTAAGGCTTAACTGTTAGCATTTTCGAAGCAACTTTTGGCTTGGACTCCTTGCAACGACCACAAGCAAGCACAAACACCAAAAACGTCACTTAAACTCATTCTTGTTTGCGGGGAACAATGCAGGGGCGAAAAAATGGATATTTTTGAAACTTGAAAAATACGATTTTTCAATTATTACTCCAAAAAGTTTGCCAATGGTGTTTTTCAAATTGTACCACTCGAAAGAACGCGAAGAATCCTACAAAAAGAGTCAATATTTTTGATAAAGGATTTGTCAACTCAAACTCTTGCCAATGATTTAGATTTTTGCAATGACTTTTTTCCTCTTTATGTTTACTTGTAAATTGGTAGGATGTTGTAAGGCGTGCATTTCAACGTGTTCTGCGAGTGTCACATTTTTTCGGTGTTTCAAACAGGAGATACTGTCGTTTGAAGCTGAATAATGGAAAAAACACCTTATAAAAATACTTTTTTCATGGATACCCAAAAAGCATGTGTGTTTGTTTGCCTACATTTTTTGAAAGTTTTGGTTTTGACTGACTTTTCATGCAGAACAAATTTTTCTACCGTGCTTTGCTCTTTTTCTACAGGTGGTGCCAAATAAATTCCCCATGAACAACTTAAAACTGCCGGCGCCCTAAGCAAAGTCCGTTTCAACACCCCTCCCTAAAAATACCTTTGCCGTTGTACAAATGGAAAACTTTGTTACAGACTTCTTGTTACAATCTGGTATTGTAACAATTGACATATATCCACTGGCACAACAAACCTCTCACGTTAGCAGACGCCACAATGTTGCTTATGGTGCGTACCGGTTGGAATCGGTTTGGGTAAATATGTCAAGGTGGTGCATCCAATAACCCAAATTTCACTGGTTAATCAGGCTACTAGGTTATTAACGCCAATAATGCTGACTGGCGTTTCATAACCTAACTACATTGGATTGTTGAAACATGATTTAGTGAAGGCTTCGATACAAATTTACTCCAGTAAAAGCGGCACAGCTATCGCAAATCTCTATCAAAAATCAAGAAATGAAAAGAACATATATTGGTTGCCTGAACTATTTTTAGTGAACTTTATAAAGTATGTCTTGCAGGGCATGCTTTGCTGGCCCTGACATCACGCCGTGAATAGACTTGTCAGTAAACTAGAAAAAACATTCCAGCGCCCACGCCGCGTTTGCAAAGATCGTTATTCTACCTATCCTCACTTTGCTCATTACGGAAATAAGAAGGGCGTTTCCTCTACATTAGATGAATAATATTTATACCAAATTTGCTACATAGCTTCACCTAGCGTATATGAAATTGAAATTAATAGGAAAAATGTTAACCCTTCTGCAGCAAACGTAAATTAGTGTGGTACCTTTATCTTCTCATTTGAATTGCGTGAACGTGTGTTCCATTCACTATCATCACGTTCATTCACTTTTACTTGCTGCACTTTGGTCACTTTCTGAACAACGCAGTTGTTATTTTTGGTCCTTTTTTGGCCCCTTGGCCTGCGCCTCGCTGTAGTGCCGGTACTGCAGACAATTTGAGCGAATAATCATCTTATACACTTTGTCGATGAGAAGGTCTTGTAAGTGTTGAAATACAGAATATATACAGGGTAGCAATACGTGTTACATTTGTATTTTCACTAACAACAGTTGAAAACAATTCACGGTGTTTGACTTCACAGAAGCAAATCTTGTATCAACGTGAATGTCTTTTGTCATGAAATGTACTGTAACATCTAGTGATGAAAATTTGTTTCAAACCGGTATGATGGAATTTCCTTTTCTATTTAGTGACGTTTATTTTTCTTTTATAAGAAGAAATTTGTTTTTTTTTCATCGTCGCAGTTATGCAATATAAATGCAGATGCCCGTTTTGGAAAAAATAGGAAATAAAACGAAACAGAGGGGTCATGCAGTTAGAATCTCCTCAATTTATGGTTGTTTGAAACTGCGGTTCGTCATACAAAAGGTTACGTCTACAATATACTTGAGTGAGCGCAACTGCACCAACAGTGGTCACTGAAGACGAAGGCAGCAAAACACTTTTCAGATTTGAATGTTCATTACATCCCCAGGAATGCTCAATATTCCGCAGCATCAAGTTACCAAAATTTTCAGGACTTTTCATGCCAAGATTCAAAACAATTTGTATTGTTTCAGCCAGTGGTCCAACTATATTGAGAAGTACGTATGGACTGGAACCAAAGCATTGTAATGAACTGCTCATTGAGACATCCTGTTGGGCTCCAACTGTTTACACCGTCACACTGCGTTTGCATGTATCACGTGACTCAGCAGTTGCGACTTGTGCCGAATGCATTTTTCTGTTCGCATTTCTGCGCGTGCATTTACTCCTCGTAGATTCTTGCATGGGCCCCTTTTCACAGTAGTCCTGTCAGCGTGTTTGCTGTCTGTCCGACATGTCTCTTGGATACATCCTATCCTAAGATTTCAGCTTGCACCGCATACAAAGTAGTTTCAGGGGAATTAGTTCTTTTCAGGGAAAACGCAAACGTACATGAAAGAAACGAGAACACCTTCTCGTTAGTCAACTCAGCAACAGACTAACTGGGAACTGATGCAGCAACAAGACGCATCATTTGGATACGCACAGACCAGAGTTGTAAACAGGTCTTAATGTGAAGCCCGAACCCAGCCCGAGCTCGACATATACAGTATTTAAATGGTTTTACAAATGAAAGGTAAAAAATGCCCACACTCGTTTTTGTAGGTAGAGAAATTTTTCAGGGCTTCTAGTGTTGTGTTAAGAAGGGTATATCATCAAGTTCCTATTCTGCCTGAAGAACGACATTATACAGCATTCGAAGCTAACGGACAACTTTATCAATTTAAGAAAATACCTTTTTCCTTTGAAATGCTGTCCCTTGCTTTCAACGCGTGATCAACGATGTCATCGATAAGTATGGTTGCAAAGCCACCTATGCTTGCTTACATGAGGTCACGATGTGTGGTCGGACGCGAGAAGAGCCTGACCAGAATATGAGCACGTTTCTTAAAGCAGCGAAAGACGTTTAACCATTTAAGTCCCGCGTGCGCCACTTTTCTTGTAGAACTTTGCAATCCTATAACTCGCCTATAAATCCTATAACAATGTTGAAAATTAATTTCAACATAACATTTCCTTCTAGAGATTGCCACCATGCTTACATTGTTCTACTTTGTAACCGGCCTATTTTCGTCTCTTTCAAGGGAGCCCAGCGAAGGGAGAAAAGAAACCAACTGGTCTTTCTGTTGCATAAGCTGTTTCATTCAATATGCGCCCGTAACGTGAGCCATTTCAACGTAAATTGAGTTTATCAACATAAAACGTCATTCTTCGAACATTTCGTGGCAAGCCGTTTAAAATGAGTTGCGGTAAGTTAGAAAATGCCTAAGTTACAAACTGGAGTTGGATATCTGTTTTTTATTAGGCTAAAACGCTTGGTGCAATGTATTTAAATCGTTCCTGCTTTACATTCATCTACAATCACTGCCAAACATTTTGAATGGAATGTTTTAATTTTGCGTTTTGGACAAAGTTCACAAAAAACGCAGGTTGCTGCTAAAACAAAGTTTTCTCCGTAAATCTGACTACGAAACATGGTAATACGTGAAACAAAAGAGAAAAGACTTATTTTGAAAAGCGACATTTAATCAAGAAGAGGTTATGAAAGTTGGCATAACGTTTCAACGGAGGTCTTGCCAGTCACTTACGTAACTATTCCCCTGAGCTGGTGTAAACCAGTTACGTTCCAGCATTAGCTCGCAAGTGAGAGTATTTCGCATAACATGGAGAAGAAACGTAACAATATGTAGTAATTTTGAGAACGAAACCTTAGCGACTCTCCGCTACCGCATTCTGGGATGATTCTGGGATTGCTGCTCCTGGAAGAGCTCATCCTTGTTCTGTCAACCTCCAGAAAACACAAGCACGAGTCCGTCGAACAAAGTTTTGGGATGATTTAGAGGAGAGTTACTGGCGATCAATTCATTGAACTCTTGATTGGCCGTTTGCATCCTTGCCAACATTATTAATTCAAAATGTTCCCTGTAGGTTTTCAACTACGACACACTTCATTCAAATGGCATATTTTTTTCTGCCCTATGTTACATTGTATGTGCCAAATAATGTTGGTCGGTGTAAAAATATTCAAAAAAATTTTCTTGTGTAAAAGATGTTAAAAATTTCTATTTCAATTCGGATGAATATCAGTCATGTAGGATAAATTAACTTGTTTTCACTGACGCCATCTTGTCCTGTCATATCACACCGTTTCCTTCAGCGTCACTGCATCATCACGTGATGAGATTGCTCATTGAACCGTACATTGGTTTGTGAGTTTTGTCGAACGAAATGTTTTTGTTCGTCACCAGCGTCGTGCAAGAGCACCTGTGCGAAAGATGCGCAGTGATGTGATGAACCGAATTGACATAGTATGACCAATCGTATTGCCCTTGAAACAAGATGTGTTCAGTCCAGTGGCCGAATGCGCGCCTTTTCCAAAGTGGACATATTTGTTTACATTTAGCACAGTCTTGAATCATAACTGTATTTGGGACCATCTGACGTATAGTGCCGCCTTTCCTGGCTCGACGCGTCGTTGCTTCCTTGTTTCCATCTGCATAGTGGGTGACAGCGATGACTGTGTAACTTGTTTTTCTGTTCCTCTTCATACAAAATGCGCCAAAACTTTTCCGCTCCTTCTATTTCCCAGTTAAAGTTGTTTTTCAGCTCTTAAGCGTATAGCCAAAATTCTTCGATTCGAAACAGCGAGTATGCTGACAAAGCCAAAACACCGAAAATCTGAGCTGTGGAACCCACATAGCTTTTGATACAGTAGGTAAGCTTTATGTTTTTTTGTTGTTGGAAAATTAACGCGGAGCTGCAGTTCGCCACCCAGCGAAGTTCCAACTGATGAAGTTCCAATTGACCCGCAGTCGCACATGCTTGATTTACTGCAAATAATCGCAATTATTTACGTGTCTCATTAATATTTGTTTTTGCGCGTACCGCTAATTGTTTTTCAACCGATAAAACTATTGGCAAGGTTGGATGCATGTATCAACAAGCAAATGCTTTCGTTAAAGCTGGAAATGTGACAAAAACATCTCCCTTGAAGCAGGGCTATTGATCCGTCGTAAAAACACAAATCCGACTCCGGAGCTCTTCTTTACATGAACATGGCGCCGGCTTCTGCCTGAGGACCTCGTTATTTCCTAAAGCCATTTCTGTGTGAGGGTTTAAACACAGACCACTCCCAATTGACCAAGTGTTTTGCACTTGTTGCAGGTTTTGCCTGTTGGAGTCTTGGCGATTGAAGCTGAACGCTGGCCGGGCAAACCATGCAAAGAGCGCAAAACACAGTCGATATCCTCTCTCCAGGGCCGGATTAACTGAACGCGAGGTCCCGGGCAAAATCGTGACCGCGAGTCCCCTTTGACGCTGAGCGAAACTGCATTACGTTGAATTAATTTGTTCAAACAGAAAATTGCATCCACAAAAAAAATATCTTTTTGCAACTGTGACACTACGCAACAACCTTTTTATCATAGACTCTCTGACCATCTTCACTGCACAAATCGTCCATTCACATACTCATTGAGGAAAGAAAGATATGTGTACACTCTCTCGAAGATCAAAAAGTACACAGTTTAGAAGAAATGTACTCAACGAAATATCACGCACAAGCAACGTAAACCGCACTACTTGACGACACTTTTGCGGTGGGAGTTTTACAATAGTTACACCTAACTTGACTGTTCCGTTATCTAATGGGCAACATCGCTTTGTTTCGTTTAAGACTGTTACGTTCACGATCAAGCACTTCGCAACCGATTGTTACGTGCGCAGGCGTTGGATAATCAGATTGCGAAGAATACTTTGTAATGATTTTTTTGTTCGAAAAACAAGCTTTTTATTGGTTTTTATTCTAGAAATATGTTTTTTTGGTGTTCAATGTAGTTTCATTTGAAATCACTGAAAGGGAGTCCTGCATGTGACTGTGAAACACAGATATCGTATCAGGTAATTTAGCGAGACAGTGACACTGCTGATAGCGATAAACGACGTACAGTTTCATACTGAGTGAAAAGAAGCATGAGTAAATCTCTAGCAGTGCTTCCACAAGTTTGAAAAATCCATAATGTGAGACCGTGATAAACGCGCCCGAATGAAAACCTAAATCAAACAACTCTTATGCAGGCTTCCTTTCACACAGTATAAAATACGTGCCTTGTTAGAATACGTCTATGCGGACTTGTGGAAATACGTCTGTTATGACTTCTTAGTGAGCACTAAGTGCAAACCTATATTTGCTCTCAAACAGTGTTTGAGAACCATTGTTCAACACGTAACACCACGTCTTCCAGCTACGATGTCACAGGCTTATAGCGATTATTAAACCAAACAAAGATTAATGGCCTGCAGATCCTTTTTTTAGTCTATTGTGGTAATTCTTAACAGTCGCGTGAAGCGTGCTATAAATAGCAATGTTCTAGGTAAAGTAAGTCTATTTGGCAAAACCGTTAGTATCTAGGAAGGGAACCGGAGCTGGAGCAACCTCTGAAAATGCCATAACCCCGTCTCCGGTCCTAAATGTGAATTAAGGTCCAGCTCCGGCTCAAGGCAAAATGCCCAGCTCAGGCTCCGGGCTTCGGCTCCGCATCCCTGCTTGAAAGCAATGTAGGAGGCATGGTGCAAGCGCAACCCCAAACGTTTTGGTTTGTCGGCAATCAGGGCAAAATGTCTGAAAATCTGTGCAAAATTCCTGAATATTCGGACAAAAATGGCTCCCAACATGGTTTGATTTTTGAAACTGACGCCAACGTTTGCAGTGAAACACATGATGACCTTTCTTTAGAGGTCAAACCAAAAGAGTTTTTCATGATCTTTGTGGGAAAAAATTTTTAGGCAAAGTTGCACAAAAACGTTTCGGGCATTTTTGGGAAAACTCGGAGAAAAATCCTTCGAATCCCCAAACAGTTGCCTGCTCCTACACTTATGCCTGAAAGCACTGGCATAAGAAAGAATATGGCTTGCCGATTGTTTACAGAGCGCAGGTGACAGTATGTACGGAACAAAATGCGCTGTTTAATTTTCAAGCTTTGAAAACCAAGTTTCAAACTGTTTGCAATGCGCATTCACTTTGCATATCTCCGATCGATGGAGATCTGAAATTTGTTTCAGATCCAAACAGGTAATAAATGCTGAATAGTGGACTATAAAAGCCTTTTTTTGTTTTCTATTTTAAGCTGAACTTCCAGCAAAAGACCAAAATAAGACACATCAGGGTAATTGCCGAGTATACACCTTGCTGTGTAAGCAGCATCAGCTGTGGGAAGCACAAGGAAGTAAATAAGTAGTTAAGCCTCATAAACAGGATATTTGCGGGAAAAGAACTTTTTTTAAACAATAATGTAAAACAAGCTGCCCCCTTTGATTACACTGGGAAACTGCAAGGAAAAAACTATGCACAAACCAATAATCAATGTTATGGAGGCGTATTACAAAAATCTCCTGCTTCTTAGGAACTCCCTTAACATTTCCCCAGGAATATTTTCACAGGATGACAACTACGCTCACAAACGATGGCGCCACATCCAGTATTTGACCGACCAATTCTGGGTTCGGTGGATCCGCGAATACTTGCCAACGCTGCAAGAACGCTCGAAGTGGCTTGGGA
>JGI24158J21664_10009725_pt1 | contig 12840 bp, 9 predicted proteins | sample Ectturendosymbi3_FD_21664 | JGI IMG/M metagenome (IMG submission 21664) | reverse complement strand
ATTGAATCTAAATCGCAAGTTAGGCTATCTTTTCTTCTTTCCCTAAGTTAGGCTAATTTTCTTCCCAGAAGAAAATTTAAATTTTTCAAAGACGCATATCGTCAAAAGCATTCTGTCATTTTCCCAATGTCGAATGAGAACCAATGTATTTCGCGAAGGGGCATTTGCAGACCACAAAGTGGAAGAATGCCAAAATAAATTGTAAGGCTACTGGAGGAGTTCCAAGCCAGATTTGACCATTTCCAAGAGTTAAACCATACTTTGCATTCCTTGTAAATCCATTCAATGTTAATGTATCAGTGATGGCTGTTCAGTTGGTTAACCGTTTGTTACAAACTTGTCTGCTGTAGAAAAAAAACTGACCGAAATGCAAGAAACTTTGGGTCAAAAAAAACTTTAGGCAATGCCACTCTACAGTTAAATTTTTGACGACAGGTTCCAGAAAGTGAATACCCACAATTTAAAATACCAGTGTACGACTCATTTCTGTAAAAACCACAACATATTGCCGTGAATTTTTTTTTCTCTGTAATGAAGTTCGTATAAAATCATACCACCGCGCAACCCTGAAAAATGAACACTTGGGAGAATTAATTCGCACAGCTTTAACAATATACTGTCCAGGTTTTCGGTGACTACAAAATCAAACAAAAATTCCATACCAAAAACCGCTGTACATCATTTAATGTAAAACTTGCATTCTTTACCGTATTTGTATTGACACAACAAAGTGGTTTTGCGGCTCGCTGGTGTTTTTGATTTCCTGCAAATGACTCTTCCATTGGGCAAGTTTGCCCACTCTTGGTTTATACCATGTGTAAAGAAGCATGAGTGAAAAAGAAGTATTGCTGCCAACAAAGCGCATTTTCTGCAACCAATGCTCCTCTGAAGGCACGCAAATGCGCAGGACCACCAGATCATTTGCGCGGTGGAATCTCATCTCGCGCACTTGCAACATTCCAAAACATTGGAAAAGCACGAAAACAGAAACTATTTGAATTAAATGTGCAGTTTGTTTGTATTTTCACAAGATTTTACACTATTATAAAAATTCACAAAGTTTGTAATTCATTTAAAACTCTGCTAACTCAGTCTTAAAATACCCATACTCACTAAAACAAACATTTGCTCAGTGTAAAGTTGTCTTACAAGGAAAGCACTGTATGCAACTGTTGCCGTAACACTGGACATTTTCTTTTTTGTGTGCGCCAATCTGCGTTGCATCGTCAACAACCAGAAAAAGATAAGCAAAATGTCGACTTTGCCCCCCCCCTGGAAAAATTTCTGCGGACGCCCATGGTTGGGTCCACTGTTTTCATGCACAGCAACTACAGCCTCATGGTGTGGTGCATTGCCGTTTTTCTGGCACTCTGCAAGCCAGCAATTTTTTCAGAGTCTTGACATAGCTAAGAGGTGGCGTATTAATATATGTTTACTTGTTACCGAGAGCTTTGAATTAAGAAGGTTGTGCCTTCAACGTCATTGTTTTATAGCGGCCTATAGTATCGATTTGGGTGGCTTCTCCAGGCTGCCCGTTAGTTCAGGATTCCCAACCTTTCTCTGACCATGTACCCCTTCAATATGTCGGCAGATGAGCATGTACCCCTAAAATTTCTTATGCCAAAACATTTACCATGACTAACCATAGATAATTTAACAATAAGTAGCCTGTATAAAGATTTCTAAAAATATTATTCACTGATATATGTATAAATATGTGGAAAAAAGTCATATATAAATACATTTTTCCCTTCTATTGCTAACCTCAAATGTACCCCTGGCGGTACATGTACCCCAGGTTGGAAACTCCCGCTTTAGTTGGATCGATAGGAGTGTGACTGCAGCGAAATGCAGTTGACCCTGTTTTGCAACTTGCTCGTTCAACACGGGTTGGCATGTGTCGTGTGTTGCGTGTGTACGAAACGTGCCAACTGTTTGTCAAAACAGCTCAAAATTTCAGTTGAGCTTTGTTAAAATTAGAATTACATGAAGTATTTTTAAACATCTAAAAAGAGCTTTTCACACACTGCGAAACATCTCAAATCTCTTCGTATGTTCCTGGAAATGTTTGCAAAGGTAAGTAAAAGTTTTTCCTTATTTTTTTGGGCTTCAGTTGAGATGAGAAGCTGCTTTAAGCAAACCATGACCACGAGATACTAAGGTTTCGTTCCAAGTGTGATCTGCTCGTTCACAACAGTAAATTTTGTTTCGTGAATGGTGTGCGATGCTGGTAATAAGCAGTGAATGCAAAGAGAAAACTGATAGGCCAAGTACCTGAAGATGATGTCAAGTCTCCTGGAAGACGACCAAGAGCGGACATTCTTGAGAACTTCTGCGCAATGTCTGTCATGGACATGTAACGGTTTTGGGTGACCAGATGGCCTCTCTGTAAAAAAGATGTCCATTTGAAGTCAGTCATAAAATCACACCAGTCTCGGCTAACTTGCACAATTGAAAATTCTACCTAAAAAGGAATTTCTCTTAAACAAAGGTTAAACCCAGTCTTTGACGCCTCAACTTCAAGGCAGTCAACGATCTCTTTACCAAAACGGTAAGTTCAAGGATAACTTATCGCATATCGTATGAACTGTTTGGAAAGTGGAAAGATTTGGTGGTTTGTCGCCTTTCAATCTTGCAGCTCTGACAGACGAAAACCTCCGTGCCTTCCATCATTTTCAAATCGCTAGTGGTTTCAAATTGCCAGCTATCGTTCGTTGCTGCATTCTTCTCTCAGAAAGAAAAAATTTTTGACCGAATGTTCGGATTTTACTGCAAAAATAAACGTCAAAGCGATATTTTGAAAGGGGTCATTTACTGTATAATACGCTTTTGAAAACTCTTCGTTTAGGAGGCTTCTATAGAAAGGTGGTAGTTACATTTTCAGAACTCCGTTACTCACGGTCAAAACGTGGTCTGTTATGGAATGGATTCAACGCAAAACCGGTTTTCACTTAACGTGGGCTAATGTACATCCTCATTTGGTGCCATAATACAACATCTTACTTGTTTTGTTGTTGCTCAACATGAAAGTTTAATTTGATCAGTGTTTTAATGGCGGTGGTTATGAGACAGAAATGAACCAAAATATTGTCCACCATTACCATTCAAGGAAAGTGATAGTGCAACGCACAGCTTCTCCTTTGCAGGTGTAGTAATTTCTGTAAGTCTCCTTGTGCACAATCTGCACAATGCAAGGCTACTCTTACACAATTGTGCTCGTACGGCATCTTCCTGTGGTACTCTTTGTTTCTGCCACGATTGCTGCGCAGATGGGGCGACCAGTTGCAAAACGTTGTAACTTAGACGGAATAAGACCATGAAATGCGCAAGAAACATCAATATCATCGCACAATGGGAATCACCCCCTCAGCTAAGATAGCGTTCAGGTTTCAGGCAGGGGGCCATCATCAGTCACCCACCAGTGGAGGCTCCATTTTGCGTCCGTTTCACACCTTGGGAGAAGAATAGGGACAGGGCGGAGTGCTCCAACTCCTGGAGACTCGAGAACGACGCGTAAGTAGCAATTTGTCACAACCTGGTGATTGGAAACTGGAACATCACTACACCCACAGGGAAAGAGCAGAAGTGGTTGAAGAACCAAACGATATTTCTGTATTGTTGCGATCTCTGCGACAAAATGTCGTGGCTTCAACACTGTGGAGCTGGGCAAAATGAGGAAACTCTTTTACTTCGGTGTTGAGCCTACAACGTCTTCCCAAGTTCGGGATAATATTACCCCCAGCTGACAGGCTGTGTTGATTAATGGATCGCATACTGGGAAAAGGGGCGTGTTGAGGTTGAGGCTGGTATAGACGCCTCTGTGTGTCTGACACAAGTATACGTCCAAAACTCAAGTCCACAGTACCGCAAGTGCGTGGAGAAAACAATGTGTGCCTTACAGAGTGTTAAAATTAACGAATCCACGATCTTGTTGGGAGACTTCAACGCACACGTTGGAAATTACGCTGGTATATGGAAAGGTGTGATGGCTCAACACGGTAATGCTAACCTAAATGATAACGGGAAGTTTTTGCTGTAATTGTGCTGCAATAAAGCGCTTTACATCATGAACACTCTTTTCCAGCATAGGGTTTTGCACAAGTCTACCTGCTATAAAGAATCGTTGGAGCACCGCAAGCTGAATAATTTCTGCATAGTTTCAGCTGATGTTTTCCTATCACTGTCGGATGATCGTGTCAGAAGTGATGCAGAACTATCTACCAATCACCACCTGGTTTTCTGCAACTTCTTTCTTGAAAAAGAAATATGATTTACAAGAACGTGTAAGACTAAGACCTGAGAGGTCCTGCCGAACGAAGAAGAAGGCCCTGCTAGACAAGGACGTAGGAAAGACCTTTGTAGACGACATATCGTCTTTGTTTCAAGAGCTCTTGGAATGCATGGTGGGCTTGGAAGAGCAGTGGCAGTTGTTCAAATCAGCTGCCATTTTATCATCTTCTCGGGTATGTGGACAGAAATGACTCGGCGTGAAGATAGACGAAAAAACTAACCTTGTGGTGGAACCAACACGGAAAAGAAATTAAACTATAAGGCCTAGCTTCGTAAAAAAAGCCGATCGTTCTTTACACTGGCGATAAGCTAAGGCGCGAAAATCCGTATTTCAAGTGGTAAAAAGTCCAAAATGTAGTTTTGGGAGAATTGCGGACATCATGAAATAGATTTCAATTACGAACAAGCCAACAAAGCATGTTAGCAAAACATCCGGCATCCGGGATCTCCACGGAAAAAGATCTATTACTGCAAGATCCATCAAACACCAAAACGATATCTTACTTAGAAATGAGGAAGATATTCTCGAAAGGTGGAAAAAGTGTTTTAAAGATCTTTTAAATACAGTCACTCTAAGATCATCGTACAGAGAGAAGGGGCATTCTTGAGAAAAAAATACCATCACCATGACGGAACCCTCCTGGCTCTTTAAACAATTGCAGCTAGGATGATCGCATGCGGTGATGCATACGAACTTAAAATGCTTGAAACCTTGAACACAGAGAAGGAATTCCCTGGCTAATTCGTGCTGGTCAACTCGCCAGGTTCGCTAGAAATGCACCGAAGGTTGACAGCTGGGGAGATCATTCCCATAGACAAGAAGGGAGACAGGAAGGAATGCATCAACTACCGAGATATTTCCCTCGTTGGCTTTTCTAGAAAAGTGTGTGCCAAGTGCTTTGAAGAAAAGCTCCGGGATAACTGAACTTAAACTGGAAGACACCCAATAAGGTTTTTGTCACTTTCATTCTCCAACAAATTTTCGAGAAATCTTGGAAATATGCCAACGATGTCTATGCTTGATTTGTCGACCTTAAAAACCATAAAAACGGGTTCCTTGAAAAAGGTTTTGGGGAATTTTACAGTAGTACAACCTTGACGGCTGCTTGCTACTGGCCACCCAGGCATTGCATTTCTGCTCAGAAGTTTGTACCCGTGAAGACTCAATGAAACATATGCGCTCGCGGTAGGTGTAGGTATCCGACAAGTGTGTGTACTGTCACCGCTCCTCTTCATAGTCTATGTAGTCTGGATAGACACACAAAACTGAGTCGACGAGGGTGTCCCAGCTGGAAACCGCAGAATTAGCTGTTTGCTTTTTGTGGACGATTGGTGCTGCTTGCATCTTCGCAGGATCTTCAACATGTACTTGATTAGTTTGCAGTTGCGTGCGGTCAAGCTGGAACCCCACAAGACCCCGCATTTTTATCCCCGACACCGGCACCCACCCCTCCCAAGTAGAGCCTGGGTCCGGCTTAACCGCCTCCGCACCGGTGTCGGACGTTTCCGCTCCTGCTTTCACAAATGGGGTACGGCCCCTTCTGTGGCTTGTCAATGTGGCGCAGAAGAACAAACCGCCGACCATGTTGTCTTCGAATGTCCAATCCATCGACCTCCCCATGGACTGCACGGCCTGACGGTTTCGGTCGATGAGACAATTGAATGGCTGCTCAACATCTGCACCGAGATCTAGTGCGGCCAAGCTATGAATTGAAAGAACTGGCTCAAACGACGACGATGAGTTCAGATCGTCATTAGCTAGTTTTAACTGTAATAGTTTTGACGGCAAATGAAGATTTTGTTGGTGATAGCACCTTTCCTAACATTTTTGAAGGTCTGTCTTATGAAACTTGCTTTCCGATTACGTACGAGTTATGCATTTGATAGTGAAAACGCTATAGTTAAGTAAAAGTTTATTCCTTTTTGAGCCACAAAACGACAACGACGTTGTGCGTAAGAAAAATCCTAACGCTAATGACTTATGCAGAAGATTTGCAATTAGTGCTTGTGGTCAAACTACTGAAGTATGAAAAACGCATCCTATGTGTATTTCTGAACGGCCGTGAAGTCCGTAGACCAAGGCTAAAGCCGTTCTTTTCGCACTATTAAATCAGTGAAAGCACGACAGCAAGCACAATCGGATTTTCTAAGTTTACAACGGTACGGAGCACGACCAACAATACCTCGGTTTCTTTCCAAGTGTGTTTCGCAGGGTCGCAAAATATAACAATTGTACACCTACACCTGCTCTTTGTCAACAACAACTGAAATTGTGAAGATGACAGATCGCCATCCGTGTCAAACAATTCAGCTGGCCCGTCAAGCGAAAAACAATTCTGTACAATTGGCGCAAACATACACAAACGAATCTCACGTTACACTTGCGCTACGTTGCAAACAATAAAAGCAAATACGCAAGCTCAGGTATAGATCGCGTCAAGGCTCGTCATAAAAGCGAATAAGCTTGTCGGACAGAGTGACGTGACGCATCGTGGCAAAAGTGCTTAGCTGTGAAATTCGTAAAGTCTTCAATGTCGAGCAACTTCTATGAATAGGGAGAACTCAGCTACGATGTTTTGGCCACATGACGAAAATGACCCAAGAAAGATCGACGAGACAAATTCTGCTGGCTACACCCACGGGAAAGCACCCAGAGGTCGACCAAGGACCAGGTTGCGCGATTACACCTCCGACCTGGCTTGGCCTCGTCTAAATGTGGAGCCAGTAGGTCTATTTGAGATTGCTGAAAACAGTGAAGTATTTCGAGTCCTGCTAGGGCTACTTCCCAGCGACCCTCCCCAGAGGAAAAGCGGTATGATAATGAAATAACGGAGTGGTCAGTGTGTGCTTATGCGCAAGCATTGCCTGCGGATCAAATAAACCTACCAGGTACGTCAGTCATGCATCGCACTGTTGATTTTTTTCCAGTAAGTTTAACTTAAGAGGTAGGTTGTATCTACGCCAAACTGGTAACTTCATTAATCAACGACAATATCTTAATTTTCAAACATATCTGCATTTGTTTTACTTAGTTGTTCCTACTGTGGCCTTCTCCTTTCCTATGCAAAGTAGGCATTTGGGTTTATAATTTTTCAATTAGATTCTTAATGGGTTTGTAATTTTTCAATTAGCTACCAGTTGGTAGCTTAACTGTTTGCGAGTTTTATGTAATTATATTTTTACTTCATGCACTTCGCAGAGCTGATGATGCCTACCTAGTAGGCGAAATGTATACTCTGTAAAATCTTGGTGTCTGATTCTTTGCTGGGAAAGGGTTCCTTTCGGTTGACAATATCTGTACTAATGGGTCTCGTCGCACCAATTGAGAATCCCATCATGTCGATGCCATATGTTGCAAAATGGGTTTCCAAATGTAATCATCATTAACTTTGAATTCGTACAGCCACGTGAGGCACATGACTGGTCTTACATTGATGCAACAGTCTGACGTTTTCACGCGAAAGGGACATACCTGATGCAAATGATGGCAGGCCAAGGCCTGAAATGATCATTGGCAACGCAAAGGCAAACAAAATAGGGAGGCACACACGCACACAAAATATTACAAAGAGAAGCCATGGAAGATGGTAAAGGTATATTAAACGGGTGGGTGCTTCGATATGGGGATGTGCCCTATAAAACCATGTTTTTGAAACTGCTAAATACAATCATATTTCAAACTGCAGGAATACATCCGTGAATCACAGCTATTTCTAAGAAATTCGCCGAAAAGAGCAAAGACTTTGCCTACCCCAGCCTATAGATCACGAGTGGCGATTTTTGAAAACGGTTTGGACTTTAACCTATCTTAATCAGCAAAGCTGTGCGCGTGTTTCACTGGAGAAAATTTGGAAACATGACATTCGGGAATGGCCTGCGCCTAACCGCCGAAGAGAATACAAAATGAAATCTTCAATCATCGTGACAGCTTGCACGGATCAAAAACCTTTCGATCAACTGGAGATATGACAAATCTGTGTCACCAAGCCACCAGCTGAAGACACACCTTACATGAAAATGCTCGAGTTCGGTACAGATGACACGGAAACCTCATCATTTCAAACCCTCAGCTGACGTTGATGATTGAAAGTATGCTGGGCTTCAAGCCACGATTAATCATACACAAGCAATCAGCTTGTTACACAACCTTACCCATCGCCAGCATATTTTTTTCAAGTACATAAACGGCAACGTCAGAGGCTTCTCCAACATATGTGGCCTGGTGTTTTGAAAAGGACAAAAGATATTGACACAGTATTTAGTAGATTGGATTAGTGAATGACAAGAATGCATACTATATACCTAACAGGAAAATACTTTGTGGAAAATTGAACGAAACCACAGAAAGTACTAAAACGCTTGACCAATAATGTGCTTAAAGTAATTCTAGAGACATTTCCCACATTGCGACCATTAAGCATTTGGCGCTGAGGGCTGAACCTACTTGTTATAATAGTGCGCATTACATGCAAATTGCTTGTGTATTCCGAATCATTAAGTTTATCGACTTCAAAGAGCAAACACATAACAACGCAGAGATTCAATAAGACAACTATGACACAAGCTTGCACTTCGTGTTCTCACCTCGATATCCACCGGGTCTTTACTCAACTCAGCCATACCGTTAATTAATGACAATAATTGCTACGCGTTACTCTCGCCTCGACCTGCGCAAAAAATCAAAGTTTAGTTTGAAGCGAGCCTCTGCCTTCTTGCCACTTCTACGTCGTGACGCTTGCAGCTGCAGCGGAGAAACCTCGGTATCAGCAAACAATTGCACGAGATGCGGTTCGAACGGCGCCCTACCAATACAAGTCAATAAAACCATTGTGATGCCACACTTCCTTCCTAGCATTTGACGTCATACGTGAGTTTTGCTTCAGTGATCAAGCGAAACGGTTGCTATGGCACGGCGGTTGAAAAAGACGCTGCATGCGGGAAATGTGAGTGCTAGCGTTCACATACCAGGTTAGCTCGTAACGATTCGAAAAACATATTAGCCTCAAAATATCAGTATAACTAAGACTAGAAGTACGGCTAATGGAAAACACTGCAAGCAAGCAATGAAGCCCTAAACACGTGTGGAAGAGTTTTTCAAAGCAAGTTCAGTAATCAATGAAGATAGCCCAGTAATAAATCAAGTTAGCCTATACTGCATTAGTGGCCTAAGCCTCAGAACGCAATGGCAACAAAACTGTTTCAAGGTTCTCCATTTGGCACGCAGACTGCAAGGTATGGCCACTATCTTATTTTTTATTTCAATTAGCTTATCATAATCATACTAAGTTTGTTTATATAATCCAGTATTGCCAGCAACTGCCTTACAAAAACATGGCTATCTATACAGTGTAATCAATGGCCTCAGATAGGCTTATTTTAACCAGATTTGTAGTGCTGAAGCTATACAAAGTATTGATACACCAAGCATGTCGAAAAATACATGTGCAAGATTTAACCTCTAGTCTAAACTGGAGAGTTCACTTTATTAACTTCTCTACCAGCACACAAGATATAAAGGTATATATTATTTAGGTATTAAACGATATATCCTGCTTTCCATGCACAATATATACCCTGCTTCCATGCCATCGATTGTCTATCAGAGCACAAGATGTCTCATGCTTGCAATTTTTGCACATTTGCTACGACCCCAAGACTAACCTTTGCACTTACATGACAACCACAAGGTCAAGTTGTACACTTTTGCAACAAATGCCCAAACATGCTGTAGAGAACAGTTCACACATGACTAAATCTGCCCAGTAAGGAAGTAACAAAATGAGCAACATTACCACCGTGCAAAACAAAATCAGTTCTAGTGAGTTGAATGTAATTAAATGCAATATAATCTGAAATAGGTCACAAACCACAGGCAAAAACAAAATCTACATTTTTTATAATCAAAACACATGGCAGAGCAGTTTTTAACAATATAACAAGGAGTTCCAAATACAGCCCTGCAATTTATGTTGCCCAGCCATGATTAAGTTTCAAAATCCTTTTGTTTTGTTGGCTGTCTACCTAAATTTAAAAAGATAAAAAAATACTCCAATTGGAAAAACAAGTGTGCAAAAAAGCTGATTTATGAAACAAGGAAGTGCAAATCAAGTTAAACAAAAGTCATTTTGTTGGGATTCAGAATCATAGAACTGCATTTCATTTTGTTACTATAAAATTTCAGTGTGTTGTAGCTAAAAGAAATGCCTATCCTTTCAACTATCAATTTATAGTGCACTGATGTTCACGTAACTTAGAGTTTGCCAGCAAAAAATGAGCCTAGCAGCTGGATCACATTATTAACGTTATACCCAAGGAATTTTTCAATTACAATTTTTCAACACATGTCATTTCAATCCGTCTATCTCATACATAAAAGTATAGTATAGCTTAATTAACTTCTCGATATTGGTAATTGCTGTCATTTAAAACTCACACCAAGACTAAAAATGCTAACTATTTGTGACTCATGCTAGCATTAACACTTTGTACCAAATTAGCATTGAACAAACAACAAAATTGTGCTATGAGTTGAGTTTGTTACATTGCCAAATAAGTAATTTAGTAGGTAACACACAAATTTAATCTTAAAAATGTATGAACCATAATGCTATGTATACTATCTTAATTTACCATAATCACAAAGCAATCAAAGTGTTTGAATAGGAATCATAAAATTTGTCCTAACAAAAATAAATTTCAAGTTTTGTATTATTTTTTTCCGTTACATTTATAATGGCTCCATCACTCAAACTTGGTATGATTCCTTCAAGGACTAATGCTGTTGAAAGGATCTTTTTAGTTGAACTTTAGGAAAATCAAGTAAGCTCAACCACAAAAAAAAACTAATGAAAAAGAATTTTTATTCTCTGGCACAGGTAAAATATCAAAAAGACCCAAAAAAGTCAAAGCTTAATAAACAAAAACCTTTCTCTTTTGGTCAATTGGTTTCAATCTCTAACTGTAGCAGCAGCAACACATGAGTTGGGATTAAGTAAATGACCATAATGCCGTAGGAAGCAACAAATTGTTGTTTCTTAGTTTTCGTATGTTCAACCTGCTTAGAATTATCACGTCAGCCTCAAAGTACTTCTACACCAAAATCTGCTTTCAAAGCCAAGGTTTTTGATCATAGCAGCTAGGAGACAAAGGTGGGGCTTCTACTATATATTTTACAAAACAAGAATCAAATGCAAGATCATCACCATTCATTACCCACTTAATTTTACTAGAAGAGTGCATTTGAAAAGTTATCACCTTTATAAACAATCTTATCTACAATGCTAGTACAAGAAACATTTATGATGGAACTTCTTTATATATTTGGCACAGTTTTGTTAAGGGTTGGTACTTTTACAAAAGAACTTTATAACAGTGAAAGTTATGGTTCTGAAATGCATTTGCTTGGGTGCTCCTGAAAAATCAAGCTGGATATCAGGAATTTTGAGAGTTTACCATGTTTATGCCAGTTTTATACGACACCTTGCAATTGAAGCCCAAACAAAGCCTTAAACTGCTCAATTCAGAGTATAAACAAAACTGAACTTATCTGAACAATTGAAGGCTTTGTGCGGGGTTAATTGTTCAATCTGCTATTTCACTTCATATCTTTTGTACATAAATGTACATGTCAAAAGAAAAATTACAGCCGGTATCCAATAGATACCAGATCTATATCAGTATGCAACCTGGTATCAGCCCCATAAATATTTAGTACTTGAAGATACATCCAATAGAAAAAGCAAGTATACAAGGATTTAAATTATAATCCAATCAGTATTATCAGTTTAAATTAACACTTGGAAGCAGGTGGTTTCCCACAGTACAATGAGTTAGTCCAGTTTCATAAAACACCTTGCAACTGATGGCCAAACAAGTGCTTCAATTGTTAAATCTGCTATTTCTCTTCATATTTTTCATAAGTAAATATATTCTGTGAACACCCACGATTTACAAGTATTTCAGCTGTGACTGAAAGTGTTACTTGCTTATGTGATTTTTGCTATACACCTTTTTGCTGCGTATTTAATGCTCAATGAAATTCCTAGGATTGCAACAATATATGCATTTTCAAGTGGCTTGAAAATACTCATATTTCGTTTTTAGAAGTTTTAGAAGTCAGCCACCTCTAAACAAAATAGATATATTTCTTGCTCATATGTGACATCACAGATTACATTTATATTTTTAGTGTATTATAATCTTCTTATGATTGAGTGAACAAGTATCTGGCAAACCTCTGAAGTGTAGTTTGACAGGTGGCTTTTTTGACAGCATCCCACGAAGAGCGGTGGGAATTCCAACATTTCAAAAATTTATTTGAGGTTTGGCCAACATACTGTTCTCTGCATAATTTACAGGTTGCAACGTAAATACCGTAATTGGCGCAAGTTAGCATCTGCCTTAAAGGAAACAATTTGCCCTTTGAGNGGAAGGCAGTGACTTTAGGTATCATNTTTGCATTGTGCTTGCCAAATTTGCCACACAACGCACAGTGTCCGCATGGTCCCGAGTAACCTCTTTGCTGTTGGTTCGAAGCTTCACTGTGCGCCA
>JGI24158J21664_10009721_pt1 | contig 12843 bp, 9 predicted proteins | sample Ectturendosymbi3_FD_21664 | JGI IMG/M metagenome (IMG submission 21664) | reverse complement strand
GGCATTACAGAAAGCTTGTTTGCCTCTAGTGCTTGCGGACTCATCCAGAGCCTTTCGCGGATTCAAATGAGTCCGCGGACTCGGGGTTGAGAAACACTGCGTTAGATGTTTCAGCTTTAGTGAAAGCAGCTGTTTTCCAATTTTTTACTTGTCGCAGCTTGCCTTTAAATTCATTCATTTTAGTCTACAGTTTGCTTGTCTTCTCTGCCTTTGTCCTTCAACATTTCAACCGTAAGCATTACCTGCGGATTTCAGAACCGAGGATTCGTAAAGTTACGTGAAATCGATTACCTACTAAAATTTTTGATGATTGATTCGACTGCGCACCTCTGGGGGAGACTAATTACTTGATCATAGATTTGTGCAAGTCCGAATCAAAGCCAAGTTATGATAACAGAACCCAGTCCGATGATTTCTTGAAAGTTCAAAGCAATCCTAGAGCGTTTAATAGTCAATAGGAAGTGTATGATTCGGACAAAGTTGTAAAACCACTCCTTGTGCTTCAAACAAGCATCCACCCCAAAACGTAACTGCAGCTTCCTGAGAAAACTAGCGATGCTTCACCAAAAATTAACTACAGGTGCGGTGCCACGTGTTGGTGACAGGCCCGTAACCTTAACCACGGGGTGGCATTCGGGGGCAGTGCCCCCCAAATTTTTGTGCCCAAAAAAATTTGATTTAAATACAGTATATAATAAAAACAAAAATCTCGCCCCCTAAAAATCTTTTGCTTCTCCAAACCTCAAAACCTCGCTACGGGCCTGGTTGGTGGATGGGGGTCAACAAGAAACGGGGAATCGTTATCAGCGTAAGACTGAAAAAGGCCACCATTCATTTTTATCACGGTGGCACTAATTGTGGATTGGGTGTCTGACAAAGCAGGTCCCTCAATGGTGAGGGCCTATCTTAGATCAATGGTGATACTCTCATCTGAATAAAAAGCTTTTGAATACTGTAAAGCTTTCGATTTTCAGTTGGTCTTAGTTCGGATCCAAACCAATGTTCATAAGTTGTGGGTAATAACCGAAAGAATTCTATAACAAGCGCAACAGTGGGCACTTTTACAAATTTACATCATAACGCTGCGCGACAAACTGCGCAACAACTGTGAAATTCGGATGCCGTGAATGCTGAGCGACCTCTTCGAATAGGAAGATCTCAACCACGGTGTTTCGGCCATTTGGTTACAAAGCTCCTCAGGTTTGCGACCCACGTCCTGCTCCTTACATCCACAAGCAATCGCCCCCCCCCTCCCCAGAGGCTCGCTGAGTACAAAGTAGCCTAGTTACATCTCCTGCCAGGTTTAGTCGCGCCTCGGTTTGGAACCTGTAAAACTACAGGAGGGTGCTGGAATCAAGAGGGCTTTGAACCCACGGTTGCTGCCTTCGCGATCCACGAGTTGCTTTGAAGAATAAACGCCTCTGACATTCCTGGTTGTAATTATGGAGTTTACTTGCACAAAAGCAGGAGAACGATCAGGAGACGGCTAGCGTTGCATCGTTTTCATGCGTGACGACAAATGCGTTTATTGTTCGCTAAAAGCGACTTTCACGTCCGCTCAGAAAGAACGCCCGAATGCAGCGGAGTGAAAGTGTGACACGGAGACAGAAAACATCAGCCATTAAGCGCCCGCCAATCAGCGACAGGCGGAACAATAGGATCCAAACGAATAGGATAGCAACTTGAAACGCAGTAGGCAGTGACCCTAGCGCAGCATCGCAGCTCAGAAACAAGCACTGCGCGACGTCAAGCACCATCGCCACACACAAGCTTCAGCACATGGTGAAGCAGTACAGTGCGAACAAGAATGCCGGCGCACTTTTCGTCACAAATGGAAACACCGCAACGACTAAGAACTGGGACGGAAATGCAATAAGCGAAAATCGTTATTGGCAGCACAAATAAAGCTTTTTTCGATTTTTTTTGCAAAAACGCATATTTTAGTGCAGCGAAAGCAAAGCAGGCAAGTCCACAATGTTGAAAGAAGTAGGTCGACAATGCATAACTCATGGGGGACACATTGGCTGGTCTCGAAATACAAATATTTCGACATGATACGATAACATACACTTATTTTTTCCAGGCCGCGAAAATATTAATGAAGCACGACCAGGCACGAAATGGTTCCAGAAGCCTCGCATGGACTGAGAGCTGTACGTTTAAGTCTCAACTAACATCGGACTCCGCATCCTCTAGCCGGGGCATCCAGGATCAACTTCCTTAATGTTAAAGTTGCAGGAGGCAAGCGCATAATGCTGCATATTCACGAGGGATCTTCGATAGCAACCGATGACCACTCATGCAAGCTTTCGGGGAGACACGGCGGCAATGCGGGAAAAAACGAACGAAAATGCCGCAGCAACGAACGAGCATGTCCACGTTTTATGAGGCTGAGCCGAGCAATGGATGCTGGTGGCGACAAACGCAGAAACAAATAGGATCAAAATCGCTAGAGCGAAACCGACCAACAAAGACCAACTTGTTCCGCTAGCAGTGCTCGAGGTCTCTGCCACAAGCGCGACCTGTTTACTGTCTTGGAAGTGGNGGTCCACCCTAATGAAAGAGGCATTTGCCACACAAAGCTGAAAAACAACTAGGATGTCTGGAAAAATCTCAAACAAATTTTTGTGAAAAAAACACCAGTACCTTTAACGGACAAGCACAACGTAAACATGTACAGGACACAAGCAACTGCCTGTCGTTTGTCAAACGCCATCGTAAGCAAGCACGTGATAACGGACCGACGCGTTGCTTCGATTTTACCAAAGGAAAGGAATTTCAAACAGAACGACAGTATTTCAGGTGTGATGAAACGCAACGTCATTGGTTCCGTCCATGCTTCAACTTCCATGACGTCGTTCGGCGCACGGCTTAGAGCAAGTTGGAGTCAATGTATTCATCTCTGCTTGGCAGAAGTAGCTGTACTGCGTCATCAACTGAATATTCCGTAGATTGAGAATCCAAAGAGACAGACTGGGTGGCTTCCGGCGCAAGCTGAAAATAAGCGACCAGCTCAGCATGAAAACGCAAAAAAGTGTCATCGCTTAGCGGTGAGCGAAGTACAAAAGTTAACATGATGTCAATGCTCGACTAGAGACTGGTCGCGGATATGCAGTCGGCGACGGTCACTTTGTGAGGGTTCTCACCGGAACTGCTCTGCTTTTAGCTGGAGGTTTCCCGCCGTTCCAGTTTGCTTGCGGTCGTGTCTGGATAAATTGGTCAATTTCTGAAAATCAAACCGGTTGCAGGAAAATATAATGTTGCGACCATGGGCGCTGGGGAAGGGAATGTTGCGACCAGGGGCGCTGGGGAAAAGCCGTTGTGATTTTCTGTTTCCATTTCGGGAACAAACGATGACATTTTTTGCTATTAATGAAACTGTTGTACGATGACACCAGAATTTGCACACCTTGACCTAATACGGGACGCACTAAAAAGAGTAGTTACCTGGTCGAGCGCATTCGCAATTGTCTTCTTTACCCTGTGTATGGTGAGCCGGGCGGATGGGTTGGTGCACCAAGTCTCCGTCATGACCCCCGACAATATCTTGAACGACTGCGACCAAAAAATATGACGTTTGCTTTTAGTGGCACTCGAAACAGCAGCCAGTCTTCTTCAGCGACTTCCTAGGTCGCACGGCAGATTTCAGGGTTGAATTCAAACAGTCGCTAAGCTTGCCTTGCCACACCCACATTACTTGCCACACCCATATTACTTGCCACACCCACACTACTTGTCACACCCACATTACTTGCCACACCCACATTACTTGCCACACCCACATTACTTGCCACACCCACATTACTTGCCACACCCACATTACTTCGGCAAAGCTCTGTTAGAGCAGCCTGGTTCGGGGCCTGGTTCGGGGTCTTCAACACCATCCAAAGGGGTATTGAAAACCTTGACGTTCTCAGTCCTCGCCCAAAAATTGCATCAATATTTGGCCTCAGACAGTCGCAGAAAATTAGTAAAGTGTTATGGTACAAGTTTGACCACAACATGACTGGCTCAAGAAAAGATGAAATTAGCAATGTACAAACGGAAATAAAAAAAGATCAAGAAAAATGATGAATTGGACTAAGTTGGAAAGTCAAGATCAACATGTAGTGTGTTAAAATTATGCGCTGTATAAATAATCGCCAATATCTGTAGTTAGCAGTGTACATGTGTGTTATGTGCATGTGACGTACTAGGGGCAACACAACATACCAGAGAGCTGATCAAAAACTGATTAACGCTGTCGGAAGTAATAACAAAGCAAAGTCTCGCAATGCCAGTGAGGCAAAAGTACTTGTAGTTGTTGAAGCAGAAAAGCAGGCATGCTTAAACTAAAATGAAAAGATCAGCTACCAAAATATGCAAACTTCTTGTTAATGCTGTGTTGTTCTTAGTTGTGACAAAGCTGGTGTAAATGTGTTATTGTAGAAAGACCTTTTATGTATTTCAGTGTATAATACTATTGCTGTGTATAGTTTCATTAAAAGTGAAGCTACTATTTAATATGCTAGCATTATTGTATGACAGAACACGTTTCCATATAGTACGGAATATAATGACCCTACATAGTATGAAAAAGTTGGGAATAAGAAAGCAAAATTGCAAATGACGAAATGAAATGATAAAGCGAAAATTGAAATGATGTAATATGAAACTGAATGCGAAAAGCGGGACTGCCAAAACTGTTGACCAGACATGGGATTGCGAAAGCAAGCAAGGACCTTATTTGAATACGCAACAAAGACAAAAGCGTGATAAAGCGAAGTGACCCGAGAATAATTTGAAATAAGAAAGAATGATTGACAAATTACTTGCTGACGAAGCTGTATCCAAAACAAAGAAAAAGCGGGATATGGAATGGTTGGTGAACGGTTTAATAATGAGAACGTGAGGGACAAGGTAACCCCAGCAACTAATGAAAGCAGCATAATACCCAATAAGAATCAGAATGAAATGGGAAGTAACGCCGAGAATAATGAAAAACAAAAGGAACGGCAAGAAAAAAGCTGTTGGGCTTTGACAATAGAAGGGTATAAAAACGCTGCATTTTCTGGTGAAGAGAGATTAACATTTTCATTAAGTATTAGCACTGAGATTGAAATTACGATAAACGTTACGATGGAATTCATGATTAAGACTGGGATTATCAGTAAATGGTGATGGCATTACGGGATCATGTAGCTAATAAACTGGAAAATAAGTAACAATACGTAAAATGTAGTCACGTTTGGAAAAAGATATTGGTTACTGGTAATTTTGATGACGCATAACGAAAAAGTAGGACACGTGTTTTGTCAGAAAAGCGTCTTTATATTGATGATTGTAGTGGCGCGTGAATTCATTTTATGCATGTACTTAGTTGAGGTCGCAGTTACAATTGCCGTTGGATTGCTTTATGAAAACAATAGCTCTCAAACAAAAATATTTGCGGACATCAACTCTTGGTTAAAAACTAAAGTAGTTGATAGTTGTCAAACAGAGTGTCTTTTGGCGTATGATGAGATGTAAGAAGGCTTGGTGAAAGAATCTGCAACGGGATATTCAGAAAAACGGTGTAGCATAAAAACACTAATGTCAATTCTGGATTTTCTTGTAGGTACAGCCTAGCCAGCTGAGAAAAAATCTACAAAAAAAGCAAAAACGTGAGAATTCCTCATAAATCATTGCTGATCATTTGTTCAAACACTCGGTTAAGCAGATGACAATCGTCAGAGACACATTAAGATGTGGGGAAAAACTTGCCTAGCAACAGCAGACTCAGTTCAACAGAAAGTGCTCATACCGGATCACAACTCCAGCGGTTCGAGAACACGGGACGGTATCCATAGCTGCAGACCGCATTAAGCATTTCCACCCAGGTCGGGTCGTTACTGACCACGTCATAGTACGGAAGCTCGTACTTTTCAGCAACGCCTGGAACACCAACACAAAATTGAGTAAACGAGCACCAACCACTGCAACTACCGACTTCCAACACACGTTTCTTTGTGTGGTCGTGTTCTAAAATCGACAGTATTAGACGCAAAGCATGTACGATTTCCCGTTACAGTCACCACCACCCATTCGCGAAGATAAGGCAAGTTATTTTCACATTCCGTTTAAACTTCTATGCCAATACACTCTGCGTTTGAACAACGTTTCTACGCTAGGACAAAACGCATAACAATTCGAAACTTTGAAACGCGATTTTTTTCTGCTCAAGTTGTTTAGAAAAAGGAAAAAACACTTCACGCATCAGCAACCATGCTTTGTGAGATGCATGCAAGAAGTCAACATTCTACTCACTATGCTTTTTAACAATTTTAACAAATTATATTTTTAATTTGGATTTTCTTGACAACTGAAATACTATAAAAAAAGATTAAGGTTCTTTTTATTTGTTGTTTTTTTGGAACGCTTTGGGATTGTAAATAGTTCACTGAACATGTATCTTGAATGCCTAAAATCTCTTACGATTTTTTTGGAAACCTGTTTTGTCAGTTCAAGATTGGTGCAGATATTATCAATTAATAGCTTGTGACAACACAACGAAAGACGTTTTGCAAATTACATGGTTACCAATTGTCGAAGTGTTGCTTGTATGCAGTCATCAAGTCGAAAATGCTTGTGCAAAGAACAATAGGCATTATGCAAGCTTCAACTATACCAAATATTCAGCAACGAAGAAAACTTTTGGCATTCACAACGGAAAGTTGCATGCAAGCGCGCGGTTAAATGTGCAAATGTCCATTTAAACCACCACAAGACTGTGGCTTGGTAAAGTTAAAAAGAACGTTGTTGATCTTTTCTTCTTACCTTCCAAAGAGCATCGTCTGAGGGTTTCCCACAGCACGAGACCGAAAGAGTAAACGTCGGCTTGTTTGAAGCAACCAAAGTCGTTGACGTTCAGTGTTTCGTCCAGAACCTGCCAAAGCGCATTTCACACAACGTAAGAGACCGGATCAGATCAGGACCAAATGAAGTCAATGAATTTTTCAAAAGTAATGGAAAAAAGACGGCACAGCTAACGCATACTTCTCAGATTTAAGTACCGGGTGTTCGAAAAGATTTGTCATCATTATGCAATCTATTTACTTGATCAATGTGACTGTAAATATTAACACAGCATGTGTACTGCTGCAACCTCTCCGTTGGCGTTTGAGCACTTGCCGCTCGGGATTTCCGATCGCAACAAAATGGTGCTGTGACCAGGATGTGAAGGTCGTGCCAGGGTCAGCTTTCACACAAAGAACGTGCGATCGGTGCAGTTCGTTGTAAAAAGGAGGGGATGTTGTTGCAACCTCTCCGTTGGCGTTGCGTTGATTGTGTGATTCACCGCGAACGGGATGTGCGCGAAGAATAACATCAGCAATAATAGAGTGATTTCGTCGAGTGATCTCTATTGTTGCTTGCTGCCAGTGTGAAGCTTTGCGCATATGCCGCTCGGGCTTTCCGATCGCAACAGTACTAACTACCAACATTTCATGTTTCATGTGTGTTTTTTCATGTATATAAATTGCATTCACTTCAATCAAAAAAGGTTTGTGTGCTGGAGTTGTGCTTGAACACAGTGGAACATGTGACAGTAGGTCTACCGTATGTATAGTCAGTTGGGGCAAAAAAAAACAAGGGGATAGTTGGGATAAAAAAAGACACCCCCCTGCAACCTCAACTGGTTGCACTGCATTAATTTTTTTTGGATTGATGTAGTGAAGTATCTAAATAACTTTTATGCCTATTGCTTGTTTTAATGAAGCATTTATTTGTGCTGTAGGTTGATTTCACCAATAAAACCCAAAAATAGCCCAAAAAACTTTTTGTGGTTTTGTGAGCTTTTGTGTCACATATTTGCAGATGAATCTTTTGCTTCAATTTTTTGTTAGACAGTGTGTCTCCTAACAATCGAAGGTAGTACAATAAAAAAAGTTGTTAATTGTGAATACTTTTTGTTCACCAATGTTGATTTTTTTACCCCGAATTTTCCATGGCCACGGGGGCAAAAGCAGTCAATCGTTTTTTTGCCTCATAAAGAATTGTGAACACTTTAAAGCAAAAATTCAATCCCGCATTGCAAGTTTAGTAACTGTGGAAGATTTTTGAAAACCTCTTTTAGAAGTATTAACTACATACATGCACACTTCCATTGAAACAATTTAATTGGCTAGAAAGGAAAATGCATCCATCGAAAAGCTTCCTGCACACTGCACCGATTTGTTGCAGCCTCTCGATGTAAACTGTTTTGCCCCACTGAAGTACTACGAAAAAGCATTAGTTCAATATGTCCAACAAGCAGGAGGATGACAACCACTATGAAAGGCATAGTTTGTGAACATGCTATGCAGTGTATGGAGGCATGGTTTAAATGCACAAAACATAGTTTCTGGGTTTAGAAGTACCGGTGCTTTTCCTGTTGACAAAACCAAGTGCAAGCTCTCACGTTTAGACGAATTCAAGCTCCAACTGTCTTGAAATAAAAAGGATCATGAGTTGCCCAAAAAAGCAAATACAAGTTAAAATGTATAGAAGTATACTGACAGATAGAAGGTTAAAAGAACAAGTGGAGCTGTTCAAGATAGAAAACACAACAAAACAGGAAAACTAAAAAAAGCAGAATGTTTCAGACAGTGATGAAGGTGAAGTGATTGCATGGCATGATTAGTCAGATGATGATGAAGACTTTGAGGATGGTGGCAAAGGAATTGCAAAGGATGAAAGGGCAAACAACAAGTCACTATTTCAAACTTAGACATTGGAAAATACTTTGCGGTGTACTGGAATCTTCCACAGACATGTTACCGGCAAAAGTTGGGAAAGTATTTTGGGATGACGTGGACAAACAAGCAGAGAAATCAGAATTTAAATTTTTGCAGAACAGTGGGATAGATGGAGAAATATTTCTTTAAATAATGTGCAGAGGTAAGCCAAAATTTTCCAAAAGGTACATTGCCCTCCAGCCTTACTAGGATACATATAACTTTTTTTTTCACTGCACAGAGCATGATCCATATCAAACTTCATGTATTTTGACTTTTTTTGCCCCAACTGACTATATTTGCAAAAGAATTTTATAAAAAGGTACCAACAGCACTACCGATTTTGATAGAAGTTCGAAGAGAGTTCAAAGAGAAAGGTTGTGTTGGATTTGGATGACCACCAGCATCGGAAGATGTGGACGAGAAACAGTGGCGATTCTAAGGGGTTGCCTGGGTGGGCCATGGCCCTCCAGATTTTTGGCCTGGCCACCAGTTTGGCCTCCCCAGTTTTGCGCTCTTTTCACGTTCAACTCCGCTTGATTGACATATACAGTAGATAACTTTCAGCCAGCAACGTTTTAAACGATACTTTGAAGCCCTTTATAGCCTGCATTCAATAATGCCCAAATGCATGATAAGGTGTGTTGTTGTTTTTGACGGCCACTGTCTACCCACACATGTCCTGCACCTCATAGAACTTTGTAAGGATTTTCTTTAACAATTCAGGAGCAGTTCTTTCCGTAAAAGAATTCACAAATGCATATTCAATATGTTATAAATGATTTAAAACATGAAATACCTCTGGCAAAGAATTGGCTTCCGAAGGTGTCGCAGCTGCCTACATCGCTGGAGCAAACTCTTTCATTCATAGCTCCTTACTAAGCTGAGTTTGGTTGTTCATACAAGTTGTTCTTTTAGTAACAGCTGTAATTCTTCCCATCACCAGCGCTTCATGCGAAAGAAGTTTTTCAAAAATGAATTTAGTGAAAACATTCCTCAGAAATTCCGTGACCAGTGAAAGATTGGGTAACACTGATCTACTTTCAATTGAAAGGGTACGAGCTGTTAAAAATAAATTTAGATGATTTCGTTGATGAATTTGACAGTCGACGTGATAATCGAAGGGTTAAATTACACTGAGTTGATGTTGACATGAAATTCTGACGTATATGAAAGTCTGACGTAGACAGGGATTTGTGTGAGAATCATATTGTTCATTGTCTGTTTATCTGCATCTTTTTTGTTTTATTTGAGGTAGTGTTTCGCTGATGACAGGGGTTCCCAACCTTTCTCATACCATTTACCCCTTCAGCACTTCGACAGATGAGCACGTAAGTACCCCTAAAATTTCTTATGACAAAAAGGCTGAGTGTAATAATAACAAAGATCCACTGAATTTTAATTAAACCTATGGATTTTTTGAACTACAAACGTAGACTCCGTTTTTATGTCTCAAAGGTAATTTGTTGTGGCTGTACAATAAATCTACCCCTTCATATACGCAAATGTACAGCACTAGTAGTACATGTACCCCAGGTTGGGACCCCTGGTTTATGACAAGGCAGTCATAAATGAACGCGGGTTTAAAAAGTCAGCTTTTGAGGATCAGCTAGAGCAGGGGAGGGCAATTAATTTTGCTCGGGGGCCACTTTTGGAAGGCCACGTTTAGCGGGGGGCCGTACCTTCTAGTGGAAATAGAAGCAGGTTTCTGACAAGTTAGCTTCAGCACTACACTAAGTTGGAGGAAATCTTAGATTTGAAGATTTTTGCTGAAGGCTTCTGCGGGCCACTGAAAACGCTGCGGCGGGCCACATGTGGCCCGCGCGCCGCTCATTGCCTACCCCTGAGCTAGAGGAAACTTTAGTGTGAATATCAAAATGAACGACTTCGTTGGGAATATTCTGCAAAGCAAACTTTACGCCTGCTGTTACACCTTGCGCCATCAGGTACACACTAAACGCCGATGCACGCATGCCTATTTACGGTGCGGCCTTGCTAGTTCAGGTGCCACTGGTGCCGAAACCTCGCTGTTGTTAAATGCGTAGTGCACTGAATTGTCTTTACCCTATCCACGCCGAAGATGAGTATTACACTCGTGATAGTAGTGGCATAACATTGTTGTGGTTAGGCCTACACCACAAACACAAAGTGTGCGTAAGCTACCACAAAATGTAAAGTAGTTGGCTATCAAAAAGCCTATTTTTTTCCGTGTCAGGATGGAATTCGTGGCTGGAACCATTTTGCTTTCATGTGAATCGTTTTCACTTTCGTGCAGCTGTTTTCGTTCATGCCGGCACAACTGTGTATGCAAAATGGTGTTTTGTTTCACATACGTAGTGCTGTGGGCGTCGCATGGTTGGTGCAGAATATTCAACACAACACTACAAATGTGCGATTGCGTCTAGTTGCGTTTAGGTATCTCCAGTAAATAATGACGCTAGTTGCTAGGTCATATTTAACGATATTCACAAGCCTGTGTTGGGTTTTATTATGTTCATACAGGGGCGGATCCAGGGGGGGGGGCGATCCCCCCCTAAAGCCTACGAAAGTAACTTAATTAGCCATGATTTTTGCAATTCGGAAAACGACATTCGCGATATACGGCCATTTTGCCGTCCATTGTTTTGTCACAGCAGTGTTGTGAAGTATACTCCATTTCTCTTACAGCAGCGAAGCCGTTATGAGACTTGACTTCCAAATATCACTGAGATCGTCCCCCCCCTAACCTTACTGGCTGGATCTGACCCTGGGTTCATAGCAACATAATCTTTAAAAAAACAGAAAACCACCATGCAAGACAGACGTTTATGTTGGCCTCCCTACTTTTTCCTTGGCCTCGCAGTGCCCCCCCCAACTTTTTAATTTTAGAATCACCACTTACGAGAAAGTTCGAGAAGGATTTGTGCAAAGCTCCGGAAAGACCACACGTAGAGCAAGTGCGGAATCTTGAAAACTTGTGAAATGGCATAAAAAATTCAAATACGTTCGCATTCCACAAATTTTAGGAGTGTGCCTCGTTCTTCCAAACATTAAGCCTGTTTAATTTCACACGTCTGGTGTTTGTAGCTGTTCGGCTCTGATGTATGCATGTCAAATGATAACAAATTGTTTGGAACACCCTTGCTTCGGATCGAAAGAAAAACTGTCGAATAATGTAAATAAAAATTTGTGATCGAAAGTTTCCACGCAAACGCATGTTAAAAAAGCGATGAAAATCAAACTTATAAACCAGGAGTGAGTGCGTGACGTCAGATCCAACTACATTTTCATGTAGCGACTTCACTTAAAAATCTACAAAGAGGTTTGGCGGAGATACGTTGAGCTTCATTGGGAAAGCAGTTTTCATATTTTGGAAAATCTCAACTTCTATCGCTCACTTACTTCCGGGGCCATGTATCTGTTTGTTCCCACCCGACCACTGGGTTGTGGGAGGATTGTGACGCCATCTGATGACGAATGAGTTACGGCCAGACCTGAAGGTATTAACACGCAGCTTGTTTGTAAGCAAAAGAATATAAGGATAAAAGGACAAACAATTATATCCTGGCAGGAAAGCAACAGTGCGGAATCTGCTGGGCGACCTGCGTCGTCACCACCACCAGACCTACAAAGCATGAAAACGCGTGCATTGCAACTCAGGCACCTCGCGCAGGGTTTGTTTCTCTATTACAATCTTCTTCCAGTAACTGATTTTTTCGCTGTGAAAACAACTATCAGATAATTTTACGTCATAAAATAGTACCGGGGTTTTCCGGAAGGCCGCCCAGTCTTTAGTCCGCCCATGGGCGCTTATTTTAGGTGGGGTTTGTATGGTGCTAAGATTTGAGTTAAACACTATTTGTACCTGTTCCCTTACACGGTACTTCCAACGTTATACAGAGTTTGAAAACTATTTAGATATTTGTGCCACGCTCCAGACTGTATTTTGCGCCATTATGACATACAATGTAAAAAGCCATTATGACATACAAGGTGATTCACAATGCTTTAGTGAATAAAGTTCAGACACAGGCAATATGCAACTACCGTATAACAGCCCGGGCGGTTATTTGGCCCACGTCTTATTTTCCCAATGTGTCTATTTTCCTATTAACGGCCCTGGGCGGCCTTC
>JGI24158J21664_10009719_pt1 | contig 12845 bp, 8 predicted proteins | sample Ectturendosymbi3_FD_21664 | JGI IMG/M metagenome (IMG submission 21664) | reverse complement strand
GTTGCGATGAAATTGTGTTACTACCAATTACTCTTGATTGCAGACAAGGGGTACGAGAAAATTTTATGAAAGGTCAGGGGGTACGAGTGCGTATAAAGGTTCAGAACCACTGGTCTAGACTTACTACGCAATCAATCAACAAGTTGCACTCTAATGAAGTAGTTTAAGTAGTGCAATACACAGTGGACAGTTTTTACACACCAATAGAACTTATACCTGCTGTATAATTCACTCGCACAACCACTTTCAGACTTCCTTGAGAACCTTTAGTGAGGTAACTGATACCGTAAATGACTGATGGGTGATCTGTAATGAATTGATATTGTGGAAGAGTTTTTTAGGTACCATGAATGTTTTCACACTTTGCAGTATTCCTTGAATGGAAGACACAACACATCTGCCACCATTTTCCACCAAGCTGCACGTTGTTCACAGACTTTAGTTTATGAATTGCGTAGTTGTTGGTTCATTTCATGTTTTGCAAGACTGCAAAATCGTTGGCTGGCGCATGGCAAGTAGCCCACTGCTTAGAACAATACCTATTATATGCTGCGTCTCTGTCCTACAACTCAAAGGAAATAAAGGAGTGGTCAGAACCAATCAGCAATTTTCCTGTCGGCAGTAACGCATGTACTGTGTCTTTACAACTTTTGTATGTTTTCTGAGTTAATTTAATATTTACAGTAAGAACGCCTACTTCAAGTTTTCGTACTGATCCAAAGGATCCAGGCCGCATCCATGAAGTGCATATTTTTGTTTTTGCTGGTATCGTGTTAACAAATTACAAACCCGTCATTTACTTTGCAGATGTATTCTTTTCATTCTCGAAATTCGCCTACAACTCCAAAATATTTTTTACAACTTTCTAAAAGCTGTGAAGACTAAACTATGGATGTTTAGGTCACATACCACAGTTATCCGTAATGTACGCCATTCTCACTCCAGCGTCTCGGGTCACCATTGCGTCCCATTTTGCCACTTCAGCAGATTCCCGACTAGAGTCTTCGCTGTGGGAGCGCCGGAGTTCGCTCAGGTCGATTCCGTAGTCGTCGTAATCGTCGCTGCTCGAAAACATCCAGTTCTTTCGCAAGACAGCGTCAGCGTCAACAAGTGTGTATTTGTAAAGGATAAAGAGGGAAAAAACGAGAACAAACGAGACAGCGAAGATGCAGGTTAAAAAGTTGTTGCATCTGCAACTTTTCGCAGAAACCATTCTTCAGGACTGAGTAAGACTGTTCGACTGGAGTTGCACAATATAAAAATAAACAAAATGCCAATTTTAAACTGTAGATCTATGACGAATGTCTTTCAACGGCACAATGTTCATCAGTAAGAAAATCTGTGACATATGTTCACTGTTCTCAGCAGATACAGAACTTACGCTTACGTGCAACTGCAAAAAAAAAGATTTTTCTCCAACAAACACAAATAAAGCGGGGTATGTACAGTTCAAACTACAATATTGTACATATTGCATTTGTTTTTGTGGTTGATGATCTTCATCAAATGCTTCATGCCTTTTGTTGACCTTTCACAAGCCGACAAGACACCTTCCCTCAGTCAAGATTCAATGGCTCGATAACCTTCCGTTTTTTTTTCGGTGCTCTGGCGTCTTTTTTGTATTGTAAATTCCAATTATCACCAAATAAACTCAATTCAGAGTTACCTGCCTGAAATAACACTTTGTTTCACGTTTCATGCAGATCAGTGTATGTCTGCCAACGTTTGGTCGAAGGCCACAGTCTTGCATTCAACGACTGCATACAACCAAGCGCTTGCCGAATTTCGCATGACATTGCATACAATGCCAGTGCTCCACGGCACTCAATTACCTGTCTTTTCAATTCATTTGATGCTGCAATTAGAATCAACTTACAGGCATTTATTCAACGGAGTGCGTCTTCATCTAACATCCTGTTAGCTCACTTTGAATGTGTAATGCTATTAACAAATCTTCAGCATTTTAGCTAATTGTAAAACCTCTGCGCGATGATGGGAGATTTCTGTGGATGCTGGGAAGTTTTTCCTCGAACTGAAGCAGTTTTGCTTTTGTGTAAGTGTTCACGCACGTGTCTCCTTAAAGTGTTGTTTAACGCGTTGATATTTTTTGCATTTTTTGTGTACTGCCGCTTAACTATGTGATGTGGATGTTGAGTCAAAGATGAATAAATAAATAAAAAGTGCACTTTGACTTGCAGGCCCGTGGCCAGAAATGAACAATGAGCGGTGAATTGTCGTTGACAGAAGAGGCCGTCAAATTGCGATGTTAGGCAAAAGGAACTGCTCTATGTTGCTAAAGCCAAAGGTTGCTAAAGGTTTTTTTCTTCAAGGGGGGTTTCATCGAGTGTTCAACCAATGAGTGTGACGTGAAAAAGTGTCTGCAGAAAAGCGAATCAAACTTTGTTAACATCAGGTGTCCCTTTCTTGTTAAAATCAGAAGACAAATAGAAGCAATTTAGATAAAAAGTAGATTGCTTCTATTTGTCACTCAGTACACAACGTGCAACAAAATTTGAACAAAGCTGCTTCACATTGGTTATGGATTGAAATTGTTATTAAAAATTGGTTTTGACAATATCTATGCTGAAACAGAACAATATACCGATGTACTGAAATTAATATTAAGTTGTTTGTAATCAGAGGCATACAATGGAAGTTGCAGATTAAGCTGTCTTGTCCCCGCTGATCGCTCTTTTCCGTATTTTGAGTAAAACCAATTTAGATTTCCAAACACAAGGCATTTTGATGTCATCCAATCTAACCTTATACCAAGTTTTTTTAAGGTGTTTTAGGGACCCGATTAGGGTCCCTAGAATTTCAAATTGGGTCCCTAGAACCAGAGAAAATTATCATCGGGTCCCTAAAATCAGAGAAAATCGGGTCCCTAGAATCAGAGAAATCGGATCCCTACAGATCCATTCCGGGTACCTAACGTTTTCCTGAAAAAAAAACCTGCTTATACACTGCAACACCTTGAAATGCAGAACTTAGAAGTAGTTTGTCATCAACACCTTTTAATCAAGACAGCTTGCTTTAATATACGTTCAGAGTTATAGTGTAAGTACACATAGGCGCATAGCCAGGGGAGACATGCTCCCCAAATGTCTAGCAAAGCTTGTCTTTTTGTGCTTCGAGAGGCGGTGTCCCACACAAAATACTGTTGCTTGCTTAAATTCAACATGTTTGGCCCCCCAAAATTTTGAACTGGCTACGATACTGTAAGTACCGACATTCAGCAACACAAAAACGTTTCATGAGCAGTATTCTGCAACGAACATCTTTACCCGTGTGTAAAAATCAAAGACTGTTTGTATTCATACGCTGTTTGTATTCAGAACCGGGTGTAAGTTCAAATCTTTGAAACAGCAATACGTTTTCTGAGGGCTTCGATTCCGATTTTTGTCACGTTGTTATGGATCTGTAAATCTAAGTGTTTCTTGAAATTCTCGAAACTTTACGGATCTCAAACACACTTTTTTGAGTAAAAATTGAAGTGATATAGCCAGATAGCCGTTACGTACTTTACCATACAGAAGGCCGTAGCCAGGTTTTAAAGTTTTGGGGGAATACAATTTTAGGGTGCAAGATTTTTATTTTTGTTATATATTTAAAACAAACTATCAAAAAAATTTTCTGGCCACAAGAAAATTTGGGGGCAGAAAGAAACTTTGGGGCGGCACTGCCCCCGAATGCACCCGTGGCTACGGGCCTGTACCATAGTAGCTATACGTACTGAGCCAAAGGCAGTGTCCCCTTGAAGAAAATTTCACACTGAGGAAATGTTTGTTTTAGTGCGCATGAAATTGCTCAACCATGTTGACACACAAACAGTGAAGCGTTCCAAGCGTTATAAAGGCTATGCGATANGTAGACAACATTTTAAATTTGGAATGTTGCAAGAGCACGAAAACGAGGTTTCACTGCGTAAATGATCTGGTGGTACTGCGCATTTGCGCACCTTAGAGGGAACACTGCCCAAAGGTAGCGCACCATGACCTTTTCATGTAATCTTATAACGCGTTCACCTAGTTGGTGAAAATTAAGGTGTTTCTTTACCAGGCCTCAAACCGAAACTACGCAGAGCATAATGAATGGTGGTTTCAGAGGCGTTCAATGTATTTTAGCGAAGGTGATTGTAAACATACCAGTTCCAACCGGCAAACACTACTTTGTTATTGCAGAATTTACTCGAAACAGTGAGCTGCAAAAATACTAAGGCAGTGTGCAATGGAAAAGCGCAGAGCGCGTACTGTGCTACATCAACAATATTTTTCTAAAGCAAACCATTTTTATTCCAGCCTAATCAGTGTTTTTATTACAACGTTTTCAAAGAGTGTATGATCTATTTCAGGGGTGTAGAACCTGCGGCCCGCGTGAACATTTGATATGGCCCGCATCCGAATTTTTTTTACCCGATTTAGAGTACAAGATCGCGTCAAAAGAAGCTCCAGGATAAGCAGGTACTTAGACAGTAAGCCAGAAGCTTTTATCCCTTGAAATATTATGTCATAACAAGCCTCTATCCCTCGTAGTAAGATAAAGGTAGAATTTAGGACAAACACAATTGTTATTTGCGGCCAGACAGCGATAACCCACAATTTATGCGGCCCGTGATTGTAAATAGGTTCGCCACCCTAATCTATTATGAAGAAAAAGCTCAAGTTTTACTTGTGCCTTATTCGATCTGAGCCACCAATGCGTGGAAAAGACGTGAAAGAGCACATTTCAAAAATTAGGAAATGCTCTTTTAGTTTCATCACATAGTTTAAACCTGTTGCAGCATTTCAATTGCCTACATTAAAATAGTAATGCTGTATGGTTTTCGCAATGAAAACTTCCTGCAGTTAACCTATAACAGCTGATACGTAAAGAGTGGCACAAACTTTACCAACTTGGGTCGATCCCGGAAGGGGGCACCCGACTTTTCGGTTTGGCCGATTCGGTCTGGGGAAATTTCGGTGGCGACGTTTCTGTACATGAACAACTGATTACATTTGTTTATTTAAATGATTATCTAGACAGGCGAAAAACTGATTAAATTTGTTTCTTTAAATGATTATATAAGCAGGCGAATTAAAATTATTTTATAACATGAAAGTCATATGTTGATGCTGATTAACTGTTGGATCTTGGATCATGTTTGTAGTTATTTGAATAAAACCTTTCGTTGATTTAAGTACGTTGGCATTAAAAAAGTTAACATGAAAGATTTCTGCAAGATTTCATAGTGTGACCGAAATGTCTCGAGACCGAAATACCAAGACCGACAAGTCCCGTGACCGAAACGGCTCAAACGGCCAGACCAAAAGTCCTGTTCCCGGAAGCTGTTGCAGTAGAGTGTTTGAAGCTTATTTGCAGAACCTCTTACACGTACCGTACTTCTTGGAAGCAAGATTTTGATTTCGTTACTACCCATAGCTTTTACGCGTATCCACGCTCATCAAGCTCCGCCGCCGTATACAAATAGACATTAATGCCTTATAAATGCGGATCCGAAAGAAGCATATCCAATTAAAATCATGGTTTAAGGTAATATGTGTGCGAGGTTTCACTGTCGCAAGGCAGACTTTTTTCAGTATTTGTCGAAAGCAATGTGTGGTCTCGCATGGTCTGGTTTCTGGCAAGGCTAACCTAATTTCGTAAAGACGATGTAGTGTAAATGTGAGGCTATATTTTTGTCTAAAATTTACTTCGTTTTTTTAATGAAGCATTGGTCAACGTACCGCCTTATTCAGAAATGAAGCTCGAGATTGTGTGGCTCAAGCACAAGTGTTTCCTAAGCGACTGTACCTCATCTGTTTAAATCATTAACGAACAAGCTTTATTGGCAGTTTCAAGCAACAGCATACAACGTGACATATGGCTTCAACCAATTTTTAAATTCCAACAACATAGTGGAAAACGTTACCAAGAAACAAAAGCACTAATCCTGGAAACAAATTAATTTTCAGGACAGGAGCAAATTAGGTTTCAAACCCAAAAAATTTCGAAGCAAGACCAGTGTGCTTTTACTTTTAAAGTTAGGTTCGTCTTCCTCTTGCGTTTGCTGCTTTGTTGGAACGACTGAAGAAATATTACGCATTCAAACTTTCCTCGACTCTGATGTAGTTGCACTGCTAGTGACGTATGGCGTAGATATGCATATTTACTTTGTCGGCGCGAAGTGTGGTTAGCAGCCGACGTAAAAGCTGCGCTGCGCATAGAGCATTACTTGGCATAGAACTATAGCGATACATTTTAGCGATTGGTGCAACACAATGTAACACAACACTGATGTGACAAGAATGCGTTTTCCAGATAAAGCTCAGTGGCTTTTGGAAAATGATGACTGTACAGTATATACGTCTAATAGCTACTTGAGTGTTTACATCAATTACCACAGATAAAAAAGAACGAAAAAGCACCGACTGTCATCGCTACGATTTCTACTGGTGAAAGCTGCTAGTTTACTATCTAAGAAATATGACTGGACTATTCAGCAGTTGCAAAAATGCCAGATATTCTGTATTTTGAAGCGTTCTTCCAAATTAACATACGAAGAAAAATTTCTAAATTTGCGAAGAAGCAGCAAACACTACCATAATTTTTTGAAAACAATCTTACATTTACTAAAGAGCAAACTTTCTTTTGTGACATGTGGTTATGCACAGAAATGGGTCTTATACTAAAAATGCAATTTTTCTATTTCGCAAAAAGAAAATCACAGGTTTCCAAGGCTAGAGTTTTAAGATGTTCTGGCAAGATATTTTCCAATTCCTACTGCAGTAATTTGTTGAAACAGTTTGACAAACAATCAGAGTTGCACTTATTGATTAAGGACATCGGCTACCAACGTAGCATAAAATTACGTCCTTTGTTGGAAGGGCCTCTAATATTTCAAACCAAGCTTATCACGGATTTTTAGCTTCATTTCTACTCTTTTTTACTAGCGCTACTGCTACATTATCCTTTCACAAGAAAAGCAGAAAAATAGCTTATTGGGTGAACTTTACTACAAAAAACATACGAAAAACAGTTTTTCAACAAACTTCATTCCGGACGAGTGCTGACGAGCTTGAATAGTTAACACCGCAGGACCTAATTTATTTGATCGTACATTTCCGAGTCTTTACAATATTCATATATCTATGAGAACGCTTGTGTCCAAAATTTATCCCGTTGAAAGGCTACGAACTTCTCTGAAAATGGTTTGGTCACTTTTTTATGTCAAACGAGAACTTCACCTGTTCGATAAAACGGTTAATGAAAAGCGAAACAACACATGACTGTCAACCAGGGGCGAATTTTCATTTTCGGGGCCCTACGCTATTTTAAATTGGGGGCCCCTCCTGAAGGCTTGCAACGACTGATGTCATACAAATCAGCACTACACGTGCTCGCTACATTTACTGAACAAGTGTTCCAATTCATAAATATATTACAGTACTTTATTCTGAATTCCCTCGGTATCAGGAACCAGAGCCACGTCAGCCGCCCTCCATACCCCAATTGTTTGGCCATACTGTCACATGGGACCCAAAATTAATAGCTTACCCCCCCAAATTAAAATATATAACACTAGAAATCAGCGAAGTTTTTGTCACTCCGTATCCTTTTCTGTCCTGTAATGTATAGACGGAGCAGTACCTGCCGCTGTTACTTCGAATAACATCGCCTGATCAGTGCAGGCGCTACATTTAGGCAGCTGCCTCGGGCGCTAGGCCAAAGCGGGCGCCAAAAAAACAAGAAATATACAACTGTGTGGTTCTGAAACTGAGTGTCCAACGGTCCACCAAGTACAAGTGAATGACCATGATGAAAGTGGATGGAACACACGTTCACGCAGTTTTTCAGGTTTGCTGCATAGGGTTAATACTTTTGTTATTAATTTCAACTTCATATATTATTCAGCTAATAAACTTTTCTAATGTACAAAAACTTCCTTCCTATTTCCGCAATGCAGGCCTACAATGTGATGATGTGTAGAGTAAGGATCTTTGTATGGGATGGGTCGGCACTTGAATGGATCTTGCCTAGGGCAGGGTTGCCAAGTCTAAAATGACGTTTCACGCTAGAAAAATCGAAAAATACCGCTAGAATAAGACCAACCGATTGTGTAGACCGCTAGACCATGTAGGCCGCCCGACCAGTTATTTAGCTGCTATACACAGGATCAACATCCGCTAGATCTAGCGGAATATCCGTTTAATTGGCAACCCTGGCCTATAGGGTGCTTACAAGTCTATCAATAACGTACTGTTGTCAGGACCAGCAAGGCATGCCCTCCTTACTTTATCAACTTCACTTCAGTAATTTTAAAGTGACCATTTCTGTTAGTTTCATTTCTTGATTTTCCTGGCCCTACTGCTTAACCAGAGTACCTTCATGTTGAAGCCGTCACTAAATCATTTTCCGGCCATCCAGTGTAGTTACGTTAGGAACCCTGTCGAAACACCAGCATTATTGGGTTTAATAGACTATTTGACCAATTAAATTTTGATTTTCGGACGCATCACCTTTTTTACCAAACAGATTTCTAGATGGCACTGAAGACTTTCTGGCGACGGTTCTGTCGAAATTGTGTCCGCAAGTGCAACTAAAAAATAGTGAAATACAAAAAACAAAAAATTAGGATATTTTTGTTGTGCAGGCCATTTGGCCTCGGGATGTGCCATAATGTCGAAATATTTTTTTAGAAATCACCACTGGGGGTCCCTTTAAGCATTTTGGGGGAGGCAGAGACGGGCTTCTGCAGCGCTGTCAGGAAAAAAAACAGTCACAATGAAACTAACGAAAAAGCAGCAGTGAAGTTATCTGACCACACTCCCATTACTTATTTACTGAGTACCTCACTAGCCTCGTGTCATCTGAAAAATGGATTTAGGCGTTTTGTTCCACACATTATATGTAACAAAAACCAATTCTCAACGCCAGAAAAAGATAATGCTCATTGTAATTTACTTCAATCTTTCGCGTTCATCCTTCTATAGAGACATTTTGTTAGCAGCATATAGCAAAAAAGCGGTCGTTGAACCAAAACAAAAATACAAATATAATGTTTACAGAAATGCTGGAAATTGTCTTTATTCCCAAAATTTTTGTGACCCCGGAAATCGGGGGCCCTAGGCTTAAGCCTTTTCAACCTAATGGAAAATCCACGCCTGCTGTCAACTGCTGCCCATTTTACAAATAGAATGAAACTCTGAAACTTTGCTGTACTGATGCATTTACGACAACAATCTTTAAGAATGGGTTTTTCAGAAAAGAATTTTTAAAACCTTTACTAACCATTTGGGACATCCCTCTAACTGNTATTCGAAATATACTGAGATACTGTATTGCCAAACCACCGAAAGAAATAAATTACTGAATTTGAAACCCCAGAAAACTACACGTCGACGCAATTTACGTCATGTCTATAAACTGATGTTTGTTATGTTGAGCAAAATGTGGGCCAGGTCATTTTAGTTAAGTATTAAATTACCAACTACTAACAATAGTCGTAGTGCAAACACAAAACACCCAGAATGACGGATAAAGATATCAAATCCACTTGACAGGGTTGAAGAGTACAAGTAAAATATTTATTTTCATTCATTTCTTTTACGTGTTTGTCTCATTCGCAAGGCCCGTATCGCGTAAGTCAAAAGAGCACAATGGTACAGAAATGTTTATGCTCTACGCCTCACTGGGTAGGAGTTAGTTGGTAAGCGTAGTCGCTACTGAAAAGGAGCGAACACTTAGACAAGGCACCAGTAAGCAGGTTTTTTTAAGGTTTGACCTTGGTGACCGCTAAGATATTTTAAGAGACCGCAACAATTTCATCAAAATCCTGAGATGGTCTTAAAGCGAGGATTTAGTGTATTGTGGTGGTGGTTATGCAGCGATTTTCTACGTATTTTGAGACATCTGGAAAAATTTGAGAAACCGAAGCGACCTCTCAAAACGCCTTAAAAACATTGCAAGTGACTACTGCATTTATTTCAAATAATACATTTTATTTTATTGACGCAGCGAGGTTAGTTGCTTAATGGTGTTGCAATCTGCTTTTATACTACTGTTGCTTTTGTACTACAAGACTACGCTGCAGTCAAAGATATCCGAAAAACAGTTAGCTTTGCCTACATCACACACCAACAACACCTTTTGCAGTCGTGAAAGATGTGCTTGAAGCAATTTAACGTCGTTAAACCTCAAGCTTTTAACGACATGAAGTCCACAATAAATCTTCAATTAAAAGTTAAAGTTTCTGGTGAATTTACAAATCTGATTTTCGCTCCTAAACTCTGATTCAGAAATGTGTTAAAGGCCACCTGAAAAATACATCTTGGCACAATGGCCACTGAAATATTTGCATAATCACCGAAAAACAAAATCATGCTGAGGAAGGAAGTGAGAAGAATATTTTTGTTAAAATTTCAAAGGACTTGGGTAGCCAACGTGCACGTTTCCTTAGAATCCTAAATCGATAACCCTAAACTGTCTTAGGAATTCGATTCGAGTATATGAAGGTGGCGTCGGAAGCTTTAGTTATTACAGGTAAAAACAACCATATAAGTAAACCATTCTATTTTTTGCCAATTGAAAATATTGTAGCGAGTCCTAGACACAATGATTATGGCATTGTCAAAAATAATCCTGATCTCGCAACCAAAGTTGAAAAAGTCCTTTAGTAAAACAAAAAAAAAAACTGATTCACAATTTTGGTACAAACAGTTTCACTCATAATTTGATTTCTATGCTTGCTATAAAACATTGAATAAAGACTGTCGCCATGGGTTGCTTTTTGCAAGCCACAACCGGTAAAGCGAAATTAATGCTGTACATGCTGTATATCCGTACAGATACTGAGTCCCTTGCAACTGTGAAACCTGCAATGTTACCGACGGACGTCCGCTGATAGCTTAGAAATGAAACTTTCGCCAAATTGATGATGTCACAGATTGAATACTGTCTACAAGACTGCGTTGCAGCCAGAGATATCCGACGAAATCATACATATAACTTCTGGCTGTGGAAACAGACAGACATGAAACCACTCTGCTTAACCATTGCGTGGTAATGATTAACACAGCTTAGCTGGTAGGGTTTGCTGAAAGCCCTGATATCTCTAGAATTATAAACATGTCCTGACAGTAGCTTTTCCCCATCTGCTACTGAGCCTACATGATACTGCTTGTATCATTCCTCCACATAACAAGTTGTTATAGAAGTAAAAAGACGTCAGCAGGTGTTTGCTAGTTTCTGTACCCATAACACAGAATATGGGTATGCAAACGTTTGGAAATTTTCGGGTAGTGAAAAACATTTTAATTAATTTCTTCTCTTATTCAACAAGACTACAATAGAGAATAGTGGCGTAGCCAGCCCAAATTTTTGGGGAGGCTAAAAAATTTTGAGGGACCACAATGTTTGATTTTAGGCGAGCAACAGTATTTTTGTTTGGGACGCCGCTTCTCAAAGCACAAAATGACTAGATATCCTAAAACTTTGAGGGAGCATGGGCCCCTGGCTACGTTTATGTTACAGAATTGACTCTCATGCAAATTCATCGGTAATGTTTAGCTGAGAACGTCTCTGTGTGCAGTTGATCATGACAGTAGTACTAAATGCCTTTCACAGATTTGAAGATGCCAGTAAAGTTGGTAGGTTTATTCATGGTTGCGCAGTTTGAAAAAAACGAAAAGATTCGCACTTCCTTAAAATAGGCGTAGCTTAAACGGAAATCCATGGTCATTCGTTTGGGAGAGTAATTGCAACGAGTTTCCCTTCCCTATATCCAGGGATGCAGTGCTAATAAAAAAGGTGCGGGAATGCATCCAACAAATAGCCATTTTGAAACAGCTTCCAACTCATTTTAAAATGAAACGTGAAAAACTCCCTTCCCCTCATTCCCACCCCACTACACCCCTGCCTATATCCACCGCAGCTCACATCCACAAAAACAAAATCTGATTCGTCAGACTAGCGTAGTTTTGCTTTGCGAGTCCTTTTGCAACATGACAACTCAACGCCTACTTCTGGGCTCCACTGAAATACGCCAGCTGTCTCAGTGAAAACACTTAAGGTGTGACAAGTTTCAGGTTGACCGAATTGCACCGTAATTCTGATTCAGGACAAGAACTCACTGATCCTATTTTATAGTTTTATTTTATCAGTACTTAGAAGTTCCTGGATAGACATTTGATGCAGTAACTCAGACCTTTCAACATCGAAGCAACGATTTTGTTTGGATGTGTCGATGAGCTTTTCAGTGATGAAGTTTTACTCAGTGATGCAGTGAACACAGAAGATTAGAAATGTTCATTGAAAAAACACTTGTCATGTTCGTAAGATTAGGTGTGAACTTTTTATAAGGAAAAATTTTACAAAAAGAAACAAAAACTGGATAATTGTGCTGCAAGTAAATCAATACGACTAAAATACAAAAATTTTTGAGGAATGGTTTTCTTTTGTGTTTCCCCAACTACATCACTGATTGTATATAAGCATATACAAATCGTTAAGCAACTTAAATAAGATCAATTTTCAATGTTACATGTGCAGTTTTAGGATTCTCGCTACTTCTTTGAGGTTAACTTTCATGAGTGCTACTTTGTCGCTATTTTGGTTTTCATTTTTTTTTCTGTAATCGGATAATTGTGGGATACCGTCAACCAATACTATTTTCAGGGGCTGCAGTGTGGCGCCCGTACAACCGTTGGAGGTTGCTGAGAACCGCTAGTTGTTTCGAGGCCTTTAGAGCTGTCTCAGTGAAAACACTTGAGGTGTGACAAGTTTCAGGTTGACCGAATTGCACCGTAATTCTGATTCAGGACAAGAACTCACTGATCCTATTTTATAGTTTTATTTTATCAGTACTTAGA
>JGI24158J21664_10009718_pt1 | contig 12845 bp, 3 predicted proteins | sample Ectturendosymbi3_FD_21664 | JGI IMG/M metagenome (IMG submission 21664) | reverse complement strand
AAAAAAACGCACCCCCCAAGCAAAAATTTTTTTTTCGAGTGCAATCTACTAGACTGGCCGATCCGTTTGAGCCGCTGAACAGTTCTCTAGCGCAATGGGCGGAGGAGCTAGGGCGTTGGTAAGGCAACCGAAAACTGCTGTTTTTTTGCAAAAATCGCTGAAACCAGGCGGCTCTAAAAGTGTTGATGTGTTGAATGTAATGCACGAAATGTTTTTTCATTTTTTCCCAAGCTCTACTCAATTCAACTATTGCATGTGACCAGTTGCTACTAAGCATTGTTGACAGTCAAAGGTTCAGAATATTTGTGCTGAACTAAAATTTGTCATTCCAAGGCGTTCTACAATCAGAAAATCCCTTATTCCAGCAGTACACGATCTTCATCCTCAATAAAAATTTATGCAGCAGAGCATGTGTAATTTATATGTTGGCCGTTGATACATAAAAACTCTTGTCTGCTGTATGCAGGTACTTTGCATGAAAATGTTAAAACAGACATGTAGAAATGTGCTTGAATAAATTCATTAAACTGTCGCACATTTAATTATACTTACAGGCATGAGTAAATGGGATGCTTTCAGATAAATCCTATTCCTAAATGTAATTCACAATTAATAAAAAAACACAATTAATAAAAATATACATGACGTAGCCAGCAATAATGAGAAGGTTGTGCTACACTGAGTTATATCGCATCTTTAGAGGGTTTGAATGAACAGCTCTCTAGACCAGTCGGTGGGCGAGTTATGGCCTTCAGATAAAATGGCCAAGGTTACATGATGTAGCACTTGCTTAATTTTGAACCAGTAATGCGAGATGGTCAATCAATCAAAGGCTCTAAAGCAGAGGTCAGCAACCTTTCCCAAGTCGCAGGACAAAAACAAACTCTGCAAGGTACAATTTCGTTCCTTTTGCTGTTTATGATGTTGATCAAACTTTGATTTTCAGTTCATAACGAAAGCCCAAAATATGACACTGTACATTTATAGCACAGGGTAGTTTTTCATAAGCAGTTCCTCGGAAGTAGGCAATAAGAAAATTTGCGAGGACGGGAGATTCATAATAATACCACTAGGCGGGCAATGCAGTTACTATAATTTGGTAAAGGGGCTACGGGCCAGATGATTGTGCTTGGCAGGCTGGATCTAGCCCATGGGCTGTAGGTTGCCAACCCCTTCTCTAAAGACTGGTATTATAGCCTAGTTTCCACTAAAAACTTAGTCGAAAAATTTGCTCCTGGTGATAGCACCCAGCCAAAATTCCGCATGAGCCACTATTTTCACGCCACTTTGCAACTCCATAACTCACCAATTGATTTTGCTAGAGAGCTGTCCATAACTTTTGAATCTGGAACCTTAGAAAGTCAATCAAAGCGTCAAAAGACTTAGATTCTAGCCTAGTTTCCAATATCAACTGCAGCGAAATAGTTCCATCTAGCAGTTTGAGCCTAGGGCCAGGTAACCTGAGCCAAAATGGCTAAAAACCTACACCACATATGATGTAACTCCCAAGAACCTAGACACCCGAAACCAAAAAATTTGTTTGCAGTGCTGACTCGAAGACTTACTGAGTCTTTTAAGGGTTTGAACAGCTCTCTAGCACAATCACCAGGCATGTTACGCAGTTGCTAAGACACGCTGAAAACTGGGGAATTTGCCCAACATTACCAGCAGAAAATGTGTTAAAAAAATTCAGTCTATGACCGAAAAAACAAACCCAGCCCAAAAACCCCCATTAATGTATTATTTTACTCAAGCGAATCACCATGAGCTTCAACAACTGCATTGAGGAAATAAACTGCAGATTATAAATTCGTTCGATTGATTACAATAACAATAATTGCTATGCATCATCAACATTTCCATATTCTGAAATTGGAAGGTGGGTAATTTCAACTCTCAGGAAGGGAAGTGTGCTTGTAAGACTGGGCCAAAATTCATCCAAACTTTCAAAAATACTCAAGCAAGGACAAAATACCAAACAACATTTTTGCAGCCAAACTACTTCTGAAAACAGCCAAATTTTCATAATTCGGCCATGGAAAGGCTGATTTCTCAGCCCTGGCTTTCTTTGGGTGTGGGTCGGGGCAGGTTTAAATTTTGTGGTGCAGGAACAAGTAAAGATTTAACCCATGCAGGACTCTAATACACACCACTAATAGTGTGCAAAGGCTTTCAAGTTCGTATGCGAGTAGGCTTGCATTCTGTTTTTCTTCACAAAATACATATTCACAGCTTTTGCTTTGAATGTTTATAAATTCTTACATTTCTGTGTTGTAATTTTTTTTATTGTTTTTAACAGTGACCATTATGTTTCTTGCTGCCATTTTATACATGTCGCTTTTTGGTCTTGTCTAGTTTTTTAAATGTTTGATCGAATGATATTTGGCTGAATGAGTTTTTCCTGGAACAAGGTGGTATGCACTGTCAGTATCAAACCCCAAGTGACATGTGATCAGAAAAAGGTTGGGAACCACTGAGTTAAACCAGACTTAGTAGCTTGCCTTTACAGTACTTAAAGGTGGATTGGCATGGTGGTAGGACTGAGGTGGGAAAAAAGTTGCCAAGATAAAATTTATGTATGCATGTGGTCTATGAAATATATTGAATTGGCCACAGCATGAAGATATGGGTTATGTCCTCCTGACATCTTTTGCAAAGTTGAAACTCTTCAACCACTGGGAAGTGTCAGAAATTATAAACTACCACTCTTTGCTAAGTGTATCTGAAATATTTAAAGCTATGGCTGAACAATAATTAAATCTAACAATTTTTATATACTGTTTAAAACTTGAGATCTATCACCTTGATACCCAAATTTCCAGGTGTTAATTGCGCTGCCAACCACGTTGATTTGTTCCACCAGCATTTCTCAATATTTTAACTCATTATCTGTGGTTCAGAACTTCAAAACACAAATTTTGACATGACTTTGAACTCACTCATTAGCATATAGAAATGAGTAAGTATTGTACAGACTGAGGTAAAACATGAGAGATGATGAGATGGCAGACTTAAGTTACCTTGCAGCAATATGTATACACTATCTTTCGAGCCATAAGGTGCACATATAAAATCCTTTAATTTTCTCAAAAATCAAAAATGCACCTAATATGCAGTGTGCCTAATGTATGAATCTGGTTGTGCTTTTTCACCTAGAACCGATATTATGTGGTAAACAGTGCTTTTTATTTAATTGCTAGTTACAGCGTAACTATGAGCACTGCACATGTTTGATTTTGAAGATTGCTGTTGACCACATGACAGTTTTGTCCACTGTCTTAATGGAGGCATTCGCATGCATTCAAAATCACAATGATATTTTTGTAAACTGACCATCGTGTTATGTAATAAGCATTTGCAAATGCGCAGCCCATGTGGTTCTGTGAGCACATAGCACATAACTTGATATTAAAGCACAGACCATATTACTCTACGAAGCTACTGCACACAGAGCTAAATGTATTACTTTGCTGACTACATTGGTGCACACTGAATCAAACAAGCCCACAGCGTTTAGTTTAATATATTCGTGTCTAGCAGATCAGGCAGGTATGACAGACTAAATCCCCTCATATGTAATCCACCTGACTAAACAGAATAAACTGAAAGCTGTGTGAAAGAGTTAAATACAGTTTGACTTATTGAGTTTTGCTTCATTAAGTATGCGTTATAATCCGGTGCATAAGTGGTTCTTAACCTTTTCATTGAAGGGAGCCAAATCCAGATCTACGATTTTGTGAGAGAGTCCACTAAAAAAATTTTAACGCAAGTCAACTCACACGTTTTGTTTTATTGCAGAATGAAGTCTGTTACACAAAATATTAGAAGTTTTATTCATAGGCATAGCCATGGGGGCCTACGGGGCCATTCTCCCCCCTAACTTTTAGAACATATAGTCNTTTTGTGCTTTGAGAGGCGGTATCCCAAACAAAATAGTGTTAACAGTTTGGACCCCCCAAATTTTTGGGCTGGTTACGCTACTGGTTTTATTGAAAGACTGCTGAGACCCCCAAAAGGTGCTTGGGAACTGCATTCGACTTTCAGAAAAGTGGTTTCAATTAGCTAGTGGTGCAGTATTTGAAGTGATTGTGGCTTTGTGTTTCGTGTTTCTAACACTGATTGTTGCAGGCAGTTCAGTGGTGGTGAAATTGGCTTAATCGATCCGACCTGCAGAACGATATTCAGATGGTGTTAAAACTTTCTGTTGAGTCAGTGTTTCACACATGCATTTGTTTGGATATGAGTGCGCAGTTACCGGAGTGAGCTTGTGAGTGGACGTTACATTTTTGCTATAAATTTGATCACGTTAAAGCTTTTTTGCATATTGTGTTACTTTCTGCAACAGAAGGTCTGCAACATTGTCTTTAGCAAAAGCTGTAGCCCTAATGGGATTTTTGTGCTGCCGACACTGAATTATACTTATTGATTCATCATATAACAAACCCAAAGATGCAAAAGTCAGCTTCAAGAATTAGAATCAACTGTCTATGAGTGTATGTTCGTAATAAATAACTAACCAACTTTCTGGAACAAACACAGAAAATCACGGTTAAAATCCCAGTTAGCCAGTTTTGGTATCGGCATCCTGTAATATATGCTGTAGCAATTTTATGCTCATTCAAAAAAATTAAGCTCTAGCTGTACATGTAATGCCAATCCAGGATGGCCTTCACTTTCAAACGCTGATTGTTGCGGTGAGTTCGGTGGTGGCGAAATCAGTAGGACAACCGACCTGTAGAACAACCTGATCTGTAGAACGATATTCAGACGGTGCTAAAAGTTTCTGTTGATTGAGCTTTTCATGCATGCATTTTTTTATACGCGAGTGCGCAGTTACCAGAGTGAGCTTGTCAGTGGAAGCTGGTTTGGGTGTGAGTTGAGCATTTTTGAATGGCAGTACATCCCAGAATTGCATTCGGTATGCAATACCATTTCGACTGATAACCCAGTAACGCAAACACTAACCAAAGCAGTCATACAGACAAGTATTAACAACCTGAATGTATCCAAAAGCTTCAAGCTGATGCTAGAACCACCATCCACTCTTCTATCTAACGCAATGAAGTTTGCTCGCATGAACGCATGTTGTTTTAATGACGTGTTGGCCTCAATGTCCTTTGACTACATGTGCCATAATAGCAGCAATATTGGAACTAACAGCTTTCTGCCGCCATTATAAATCTACGACACACAATCAGGTTCACCAAAAAAGCCAGACCTTGTCTCAAAAAAAGCCAAAATAAACCAGATAGCAGTTCTAAGACATGTAGGCTACACATAAAACATGCATAACCAAACAAAAATAGATATTAAAACTGTCAGACACATCGATAAAACGCAATTCCAATTTTTATAAGCAATTGCTTTCCTTGTAAATACACTGTGGTACTTTCTTGTTAAATACATCGAAAATTTTTAGAGCAACAGTAAAATCTTTAAATTTTCTTTGCACCCTGCATGGTCACAGACTCCTGTCAGAAGAGATTTGTAAAGAATATGCAGGTCAGACAATGTTTAGCCAGAGCCAAGCCTTTCAGACTGAAAAAAATAAAAAGCCAGATTTTGACTGGTATTTTTAATTAAAAAAAAAACAAGTGCATCAAAAAAACTGAATGTAAAAATTTGGCTTCAAAAATGCCAAATTGGCAACCCTGCACACGATCAGCGACTGCATGAGACCACCATTGTCAGTAGGAGTAACTGTTGCATCATAAGGCCATGTATTGGACCACCGTGACTAAGTGAGGAAATTCGTACAGTGACTACAGTCCGTTTTGTGGTTTTCTTGCAATTCTTGACGTATTACTTGAGTTTACTTGAATTGCAGTTGATTAATTTCCTGCAAGTATGTACGATTTCCCAGGAAGCTCCTTCCCAATTTTCACACTTGCTGCAGCCCTGCATTTCAGTATAATTTTTTAATTCTTGATCTCTTAAAATGGTGTTCTAGATATTTGAATCATGCTTCTACATTAAGGCAGATGCTTCAGAGAGGAAAAAGCACTCAGGTATGATAAAAAACTCAATCTACTAGCCTAGAACAGTTAAACTTTTAAAAAATGGTATAGTTTCTTAACACTTTCACTGCTGGGTAGATTTACCTGTAAATCCCGTATTTTCATGCCACTTTGCAACTCCATAACTTTCCAGTCAATTGTGCTATAGAGTTGTTCATATCTTCAAAAGCCTTAGGTGTCTTGTAGTTTGCAGTCAAAAAAAGTTTTAAGTTTTTTTTTAGTGGGTGACATCGTAAGTGGGGTAGGTTTAGGCCTTTTTGGCCGAGGTTATCAGGCCCTGGGTCGCAACTGCAAGAGAAAAGTGTTTTGTCCAAGTTTTTAGAAGAAACTAGGCTAAAATATGCGTCTTTTGAGCCTTTGATTGGTTTTCTAACTTTTCTGGTTTATCAGCAACTGAAAGTAACAAGATAGTTCATTTCTACGGTATGCCAAAAGAGTCTAAGAGATTTATTAAATTCTGAACCACTTATGAGCTGTTTAAAGACAAAAAAAAATCACAAAAAAATGTGCACACTCTGTCTTTATAAATGCTGTATTTGCATACTTCATATCTGAGTTAAAGATGGACTAACTTATTTGTCATGCAGTTTCAACTTTTTTGACAAAATGTGACGTAATTTATACATTACTGCAGGTGTGGGGAACCTGCGGCCAGCAGGCCAAATGCAGCCCGCATCAGAATTTTCATTACCCGTGTTAGAGTAAAACATCGTGTCAAAACGAAGCTCCATGATAAGCAGGTTCTGAGACAGTACGTTAGGAAAAGTAACTTTTCCTTATGGTTACATAAAGGTAGAATTTTAGGATAAAATTAAGTGATCTTACAGCTTGCCAGCGATAATATACAACTCATGCAGCCCACAATAGTAGATAGGTTCCCCACCCCTGCATTACTCCGTCAGCTATAAATGCATCTTTTTGCAGACACTATTGAGTAAATCTTCATTCTTTTTATAGAAATATAATAAAAACATTTTTGCTTTTTTTACACTCAGGCCAGGTCTGTCTGTGATTTCCGTCTTCTAGCTATCATGCACTGAAGCCAAGGTTGTTACTGATTCACACTCTACACAGAAGTGCACATAGAAAACCACTATTGATAGGACTTAGATAACGGCATTGGTAAGCCTTCCTAAAAACTGTTTAAACTTCACTATAAACAGTTTTTTTAGGTGTTTTAGGGACCAGATTCGGGTCCCTACAGGTCCACACTGGGTATTTAATATTTTCCTTAAAAAAAATTGCCATAAAGGATGAATGGTTGACATGCGAAATCTGAAAAAAGGCATGGAACAAGCATACTACCTTCGCAGCATCATCTTTAGGGTCACTATCAGGCTTAGCAGGAAAATATTGATTGGAAATAAAGACACGCAGCTTCCGTTTCACTTTGACAGGGCGTTTCAAAGCTTCTTGTATATCCAACCTTTTCCTCATGATAGTTGAGTCAAGCTTCCTTTCAAATGCTAACAAGTCCATGTAAGCCTAAACAAATAAGCAGTCAAGAAAATCAAGTCTCTCTTTTGGTGACTACTTTTATTTCATTTATTTGCTGATGTTTCACTTACCTATTCGTGCAGATTTCCTTACTGAGGAAATGTCTAAACCACCTTACCTGTAATTTGCCAATAACAAAAAACAATGGGCAATGTATGTTGCCTTGCCTAACTGAAACATCTTATGTTTGTCAGAAAAGGCAAAAACTATTTCACTGCCATGTGGCGACAACCTCTTATATCAGGTGCTGTTGGCAATGAAACTTAGTTTGACATTAGCATTTCTTTACCAAATACTGTACAGCTATTGAAATGTATTAGACAAGCTCTTTCACAGAAGCCTCACATACTCAGATTTTGTCAGCTTGTCAAATAGGCTGCAGTACATGAAACACAAGCTGCAACATCTTGAAACATTTTTGTTACCATGCCTCATGGATCTGTGATTAGATAAGGTCACCAGTATTATTGTGCCATGTAGGTCAACGTGTCTAGACAGCAATTTTTGTTCTTCTGAGGACCTATAAAAAGACTGTCAAGGAAAAGTAGCTGTGGGAGCTTAATTCTCACAACTGCATGACTGCCACTGCCCAACACATTTTCTGAGCAAACCACCTGGAAATGAAAAGGTTACGCAATACTGATTTACACAAAGTTTAGTATTGCATAACATAAACTCTTTTTAGTTTACAAAAACCAGGGCTGCAGAGCCAGAGCCTGCAATGCTGCAGCAGGGCATTTTGCCTGGAGCCAGAGCTCAGATTAAAAATCAGCGCCACAGCTCATGAAAAATTTAGGCCCGCAGCTGGAGCTATGGCCATTTGAAAGGTAGCTCTGGCCCTGAGGCTCTTCCTAGATACTAGCAGTTTTGCCCGATTGACTGAAAACTGTATTTTACCTAAAACAATACTCTTTATAGCACACTAATCACGACTGGTGCATGTTACGACACTAGACTGCAACAGTGGATCTGCCAGTAGTTGATGTTTCCTTGGTTTAATCATCGTTAAGGCTGTGGCATCATAGCTGGACAAGCATAGTGTTACTTGTAGAAAAATAATGTTAACTACCACAACATCTTACTTTCTAGTCAGAATGATCAAGCCAGATATGTAGTAGTGTAGCGATCTACCAAAAAAAAACTAAGCTCTAATCAGTAGGTACATAATATTCATAGCATTTGTAGCTGTGTAATCATGCTGTTGATTCAGAATTGATAACGCTGCAGACCTAAGCGTGAAATGCACAGCATGCCATTGTGAAGTAGGATTTTTATTAGAAATCATAAGGCTTACTAGAAGTTTTACTAGATTACAATAGGAACCATTATGTTTACTAGCAGTAGCATAACATGAAAGTGATAACAAATTGACAGCAAATTAGCATTGCAGTACATTTTCAAGAGGGTATAAAAAGCCATGTAAACAAATGATTTCTGGACTTTTCTTAAGTTTTTTTTATGTTTTTAGCACAGTAACCAGTCTTATTTTCTCCTAAGTTTGCAGGCTAAATTGTGCTTTACTTTGCGATTCACCACTGCTTATGAGTGCAAAAGATAAGAAAGAAATCGGAGATTTTCAGCTATTTTGAAAAAAACAAAGGTGACTTTCTTGCTAGAAGCCATACTCTTTCTTCAAACAAAGGTCTTTCAAACACATCTTGGCATTAGTGTTAATGCAAATGTGTGCACGTTAGAAAGAACGCATGAAAGGTAATCAACTATATCTTCTGCGCTCTTTGCGTGGTTTGCCTGCATAGAGCTGTTAGCTGGAATCACCAAGACTGCAACAGGCAAAGCATACAACGAGTGCAAAACACTTGGTTGTTTGGGACCTAGCTGTCTCTAAATGCTCGGACACAAATGTAATTTTCCAAACAGCTGTTTTCTTAATTCCAGTCATAAGAAATAACAAAAGATCACCAGGTATTAAGAGCAAAACCAGCAATTGCCTTTCCAGAATTTGTTTATATTACTGTTATCTTGAGTTATGTTTCTGCTAATAACTGTTCTCTGTATCATCTGAATCTGTGATTGTTGTTTTTTTGCTGATTTTTCTCATGGTAAGAGCACTGATTATAGAAATTACCAGATTAACCTACTCCACTAAGTTTGGTATATTCTTTTTAGTTTTGTGTAGTTGCATATATTTCATTATCCATTCAACTTGAGGCACATCAAGACAACTGAAAATATTAAGGTGTAAAAAATGAACAGAAGATAGAGCCTTGTCATCTAAAAAGAGAGCTCTGGAGCCAAAGCTACACTGATGAAAAACAAGAGCTCCAGACCTGGACCCTTGTTCATGAATAGAAGAGCTCTAGAGCCAGAGTAGTGTCATTTTTACGATGGCTCCATAGCCCTACCATGATTCATAGGCATAGCCAGGGGAGCCAAATGGGCCATAGCCCCCCAAATTTTTAGAAAACATAGTCATTTTGTGCTTTGAAAAGTGTTTTTCCAAACAAAATAGTGTTATTTGCCTAAAATCAAACATTTTGACCCCTCTAAATTTTTGGATCCCCCAAATTTTTGGGCTGGCATGATTCATGCACAATTGGCAAATGGTAGTTTTTAAAACAAAACACATAATTTCGGTCTAAACTTTGGTGCAGTTGCCAAATTCCTATACAGCAAATTTTTTCTAAGTAGTAAACAGGCCCTGCAAGGCACTGTTTGAATCTAATCAGTTGTACCAGCAAAAGGATCGAACAGCAATGCTACCTGTGATTCAGGAACAAGGTCACGGACAGCTTGTGGTAAAACTTTATCAGACAGCTTCTTTTTCTTCATCACTTGCTTGTTTCTAAGCAATGAAAATCAAGTATTGTAAAAATAAAGGAGCTGCTGAACTAATGATTTCATGTAATTGAACAAAATATAGTCAGAACAAATGTCATTGGTCATTTTACAATATCCCACTACATATAGCAAAAACTTTGTATATGAAACCAATGATTTTTCAAATAATCTAACACAATTTGTTAGTGTAACAGATTGAAGTGTCTCCTAAAAGCATTTTTCAAGCTGCATCATAATAAAACGTAGACGCAATTTTCACTGCAATGCTGAAAAAACATGACATAAGAAAGTTAACTTGAAAAAAGGCAAACCCACCGAGAGTCAGGTTGTATGCTTGATCCAGTTGCTGCAGGTGAACCTGTGTGAGATCCAGGTCTCTTTCTTGATAGATGCTCAGATCTGAAGGTGCTGTGCATTGAGGAATGCATGTAAGGAGATCTCCGTGCCACATTGTAGTTGCTAGATTGAGCTACAACACGACTTGAATCTTTGGGATTCATTTTGATACACTTACCAGTAAACAAAAAGATTTAACTAAAGTAGTTTCCAGAAAAGTTTTATTCACAGGCTTAGGCTAAAATGATGTACTTCAGTTTCAGATACAAACTTGTTTAAAGCCAATGTGAATATTAATATGATACTCAATAGTCTGGGTCAACATAAAACACAATTAAGATGTTGCGATGCATGTAATTGTTTTGAGCTATATCAAACGGTTTTAAAGAAACAACTGGTGTTACAGGCTGTTTTTTTGCAGAAATAAAAACTGTGTACCCTTTTGTTACAGCTAAAATTATTTGGTAGTGTCTATTTCACCGGCGATATTCTGGCAGCAGCAGATCGGCTAGAACTATTGTGCCGGCAGTCCAAGATTCGATCTTGTGTCATGACGCAATACCAAGAAAAAGGTCACTTTTTCAGGAAAACGCTGTCCTGCTTGTGGTGTAAAGGTTATGTGTTACGGCTGCAATGCCAATGGTTTTTGGTTAGACTCTCACCTTGCCGACTTTCGTTGTTTTTTTTTCTTTGCTTTTTTTCAAGCTCCACTTAGGTGTTATGTTTAGGGGTTAGTGTTAGATTAGAATTAGGGTTAGCGTTACCTTAATGTTAGGTTAGCTTAGCATTAGGTTAGGGTTAAGATTAGGTTGTAGGTTTATCTTTTAGTTACAATTACTTCCTTTCTACCTAACCTTTTGCTGCTGCCATCTTGGTGGCAAAATAGACAGTCAAATTAAAGGCCTTCGATAATGAAATTTGCGGCCGTCCACATGTAACTTAAAATTTAAGATTTGGGGGCTGTGCTGGCGTATATTGAAGCAAAACAAACGCAAGGCAAGAAAATCAGTCGACACGATCCATAAGAATCTAGATGGTGATATCACATAGAATGAATACGGAATTTATGTTTGAATGTGTTCTGTGTTGGTTGCCACTTGGTAGTATCACATAAATATAACTCGAAATCATTGGCGGCCATACTTCATATAAATAAAAGTAATGCGGCTGGCAATAGCAAACAGAGGGGGGCAATCAGGCAATTATTAATGCCCACCCGGAAATTTTCACAAACGTATGTATTTGTTAGGTGCAGCAACAAGTTACATCATTTTGTCCCCCTCCTGGAAAATGTCAGTTGGTTGCGGCGCTGCCCCTGGGCGGTTCCCTGTAAAAGGCGGAGCTTAGTTGTGGAGGTTTCATGACGTAACCGGAGTCACTAAAACCGATATTTTGTGTTGAGCAATGAGAAGTAAACGGTTGTGAAAATAATTTTACTGCAAAAGATGATATTACACTACGGTAAAAGATGTCTATTCTGAAGTGAAGTTTGATATTTTTGGTAATCTGAGTTTCACAAAGGTTCGGTGACAAAAAAATAGGTTTCAAAATTTGTGAATATATAACATTTTTTACATCGCAAACATCCATGCATTAGATGTTTGGGGGAAGCGCATATTTATTTGCAATAATAAAATATTTTTCCTTTGCTTTTTTTTCGTTTATTCCTTTTGCAACGCAACTGTTTTCCACTCCGGTTACGTCATCAAACCTCCGCAACCAAGCTCGCCTTTTACAGGGCACCCCCCTGGGCTAAGGGAATCACTCAGAAAGAAACGGCAATGAGGCATGATGAAAGACACAACAGCACTCATCAGAGCAAGTATAAATTATGCATACAAAAAATTGTTCTATGGAAAAAAATTTATATGCAAATCCCATACGAGGAAAAACACTGATTTCTAAGGTATCTCGCCTTATTATAGGACTTCTCAAATCAAATGCAGTAAAAATGGGAGCCATTAGCAACTCACGGGCTACAAGTTTTCTTTCCACTTGTACTCTAGAAGCCATTAGATTATTATTATTTATTTGTGACAGATGCATGGTCCATATACTTCAGTAAGAACACCTGTACAGTAGGGAGGACACATGTACACTAGGGAGGACACATGTACACTAGGGAGGACACCTGTAAATACCAGAAGATCACTGTCACCTAGGTAAAGTGAGCCCGACTTTTCCAGCCGCACTTTT
>JGI24158J21664_10009717_pt1 | contig 12845 bp, 7 predicted proteins | sample Ectturendosymbi3_FD_21664 | JGI IMG/M metagenome (IMG submission 21664) | reverse complement strand
GACTGTGGTCTCACATGACTGTGGTCTCAAACGACTGTGGTCTCACATGACTGTGGTCTCAAACGACTGTGGTCTCAAACGACTGTGGTCTCAAACGACTGTGGTCTCAAATGAACGTAGTCTCAAATGAACAGGTCTCATATGAATGTGGTCTCAAATGAATTGGTCTCAATTATCCGCACACTGTTCAGAGTATTTGCATTCGTCTACAATCTGTAACCACAATGAGAATGCATAGAGTTGTTTGAAACACGTTTTATGCAGATAAAGCATCCCCATTGACATCTAGAGACCAAAACCACTTTTTATGGTGTGAATGAAAACACTAAATTCCAACAAGCCTAGTACTCACCGTACAAAAGTCAAAATAATTCTGCGCAAAACTCGTTTTTGTTATTTAAGAAAAATGAACAAATATAATTCTTGTTTCTACTTTGCGTACCTTGTTAAATTGTGAAGCTTAGCCTGTCAGTTTTCGTTAATCGCTTTTTCCAAAATGACAAAACAGCGATTTACATCAGCTCATTTAATGCCATAAAATGATCTTATCATACAAAGATTTCAAGTTTCTTAACAATAACACATTATTAATTTTACTAAATAATTGGGCAGACACTAAACAGTGTTTTAAGGTGTTTTAGGGACTCGATTCCAGGCCCTAGAATTGAAAACCAGGTCCCTAAAATCAGACAAAATTATCATCTGGTCCCTAGAATCAGAGAAATCGGGTCACTATAGGTCCATACCGGGTACCTAACATTTTCATTAAAAAAAACCTGCACTAAACCAAGTATTGTTATCGGTTGTCATCACGTATTTTCTGGAAATAATATAGCCTACACATTTTTCTTGCTGTTAGTATATTCACAATTATAGTTCTAAGTGATTTTACATGAAAATACGACTTACATGCGACATGCGTGTCACTCCACTAGATGCGAAGTTTTTCTTGAATTCCACGATTTTATAGTTGTTTGTTCAGAAGCTTACAAACATTTCATATTCAGACTGGCCGCACACATTGTTGAAATTTGTTTAAAGGCTTGGTGGTGAACCGGGGGCCCAGTCAAAATGTACTCAACTGGATCCTGCAAACTCTAAAGTCAACTCCGCAATGTCTTTAAGTAAATGAATGCATGTTTTCAGAAAAACAGTTGTTAGAGAACAGGGTTTACCAAGATGATGCAACAGTGTCTCCTGACTCATACATCGACATAATTGAAAGCGTGATGTATTGCAACTAAAGCTGGTAGGCTGGATCCAATTATCGGTTGAGTCATACCAAAAACTTGAAAAATGGTATTTGTGACCTGTCGATGTGCCCAAGGAAAAGGTTCACATGCTGTGCTGTCATTCACTCACCATCAATGCAGCAATCACTACGTAACTACACTAGACACATGGCTCTGGTACAAGCAAGAGGAGATGGGCCCTGTTGACCATTCGGAACACTCCAGAAAGGATACGAAGTGAATATAATGAAATTGAACAGAATCAAAAGGGTGAACAGTCACCATGTGTCAGAGGGGGGGGCATTTCACCACCTGGATTTCGAAAATTTCAACAAAAAATGGTTGTTTTCTTAGTTTGGGAAAAAATTTCACTACTTTTGGCCCCCTAGAAAAATTTTTGAAAAATCCCCTAGTTGCCTCCCTGGAAAAAATCTTTCCGACGCTCATGACAGTCACATGAGCTTTTAAAGACTATTCTGGCAAAGTATGTGTTCTCAAATCAACATTAGTCTTTTACAAGCAAGAAACTAGTTCAGCACACCTAAAACATTGGCGATATTTGCTGATCTTCTCAGCACATGTCCAGCATGTAGTAAGATGATACTTTTGTTGAGTGGAGGACCTGGAAAGTTTTCTTGTTAGTTCCTAAGGAGCGATTTCTATTAAATCTGGCTACCAACCAACACCAAACGACAGAAGTCTTAGGCTACACTAACAGCTTAACCGCATGCTCCAACGAATTATCGTCAAAATCTGAGTAATTAAAAATATTCTGAATCTGAGTAATTCAAAATATTATTTATTTTTATTAAAAATAAATAATATTCTGGCGCTGACAAACAGTAGGACAGAGCTATGAAAAGTAATTTGAAAGCTGCAATTGGTGCTTTAAGCTGTCTTGATTTGGGAGAATTGTGAGGTGAAGAACGTGATGGTGGCTCTGAGCGAATGAGGCCCAAACCTTTTCCTTTATTCAACACCTGCCCTGTAGCCATGCAGGAATGCCATGATATGATACCACAGTATTAACTTCCCATGAAGTACTTAACAATAAAGAAACCTGTACAATGGTTTACCATGAAATTGCAGTACTCTTAGACTGATGCTGAGAAAGCTGCTAAACACATTTGGTAATATTTTCCACTTCAAATAAAATACGGAAGGCAAAATCGCAGATTTCAGTTGCAAGTTATTAGTATATTACTGAGTACTGTAGCTTTTGTGGTAAGCCGTGATTCAGGTCCATTTAGTGTTCAGTACTTCCTGGAAACTTAAAACCACAAAACTTATCAACTTTTACACATTATCAGTTTAAAGCACCAATTTCAGCTCCGATTGGAAAAATTACTTGTGGCTGATAACCTTTTTAATTTCGCAAATATACCTCCGACTGTTCTTCTGTCTCAGCACATGTTGTCTGAAGTACTGCCAGCATTGTTTCCAGATTGACATCTTTGTGAAGAGAATCTGTATGACATGAAAGTATGATAAAACAATCTAACAATACATTTTTGAACAACAAAAAATCTAGCTTGTAAATTATGCACGAGCATACTTTATCAACACTGAATGGGGTACATGTAACAACTGTCCGTAAATATAAAAGGCACCCTACCTACAAAGCTTATTAAGCCTGATAAATGCTAAAATACCAATATCTTTGAACACTTGCTCATTATCAAAAACTATCTTCTTGTTTCTGAAACATCCTAAAAACATGGGAGCTAGTGTGTTGGCAGACATATAATACACTATTCTGTTTGCTGTAGTACAAAACATTTATCACTAGCAATCTTGAAAAATGGTAGCATATTACTTATCTTGCACAGAATTCAGATTTTATTACAGTTGAATACCCAAATTTGGGGTAGAGTAAAACTTGGAAGTTTTGCAAAGTTGTAGTGGAAACAATAATAACACAAAATCCAATGATTAAAAATGAAAATATGGTGTACATTTTATAGACAATCGTTTTCATTGTCAGAAAATTCAACTAATGAAACACCAACCATTAGGTCACAAAATGCACAGGTGGCAGCATGCACAAAAAGAAGGTAGAGATTATGACGCCCCAATATTTTTTATGTGGTTGATGACTCCAAAGTAACTAAAAGTTTTCAGCATTCAGCAAAGGCCAAAATTTCAGGTTTTAAAATTAACAATGTGCTCATAATGTTGCTTCCCAATGTGCTTTTGTTAAGTGGAACAAACTGCATCTGACTAATAAAGGTTTTACTACAGGATCATGTGTGTCTGCATAACGCCTTGGAACAGTTTAAATGACATTATGGGTCCATAATCACATTTGGTTTTGAGCTTAAATCAGTTATACACACAACTCATGATAACATCAAAGTTTCAAACAGTGAGTGTTTTTATATATGTGCTACAGATAGCATGACACTGAGCTCTGAAGGGCAGTTCGAAAAAATGCTTTTTGGACTCAGTTTGTAAAACTCACATATAAATTGCTGCATGTAAAAATAACGATGGTGAACACAAGCATTAAGAAAGCACAAAAGAAAACCATCACCAAAAGGATTATAGCACAACTTGGGAAAAACATGCTATTGAGTAAAGAGGCCGCAAAAGTGAGTACACCAAACTTTAGCTGCTCATGGACAAAACTAGACCATTTGCTGTGCAAACTAGAGTGAGGGAGTGATGCTACATGCAGGTACCGATAGCTGATTTGCATATTTTTAATGCATTGCCGGCTCACATATATGCACTGCAGAACCCCCCTATTTTCACATTATATTTGCTTTTTATATCAGTTTATTGTTTTACTTCGATATTTCGTCTTGAATGCGCCGACATATTGACAATATCTCTTCCCTGCACAAAACCTTTGGCACAAAGCTAAATATTAGGTTTAACTTTGTGCCAAAATATATTTGTCTTTGTATGGGAAACCCTGTACATGACAAAAACCTGGAGCTATGAGACTTACAGCACTGGTATCACTATAGGTAAGTATACGAAGGGTTGTGGCCAGTCAATAAAGCAGAGCCAACCTGGAACTGTGGCTATCACAGCACCAGGCTGGGCGTCCAAGTGCAGAAGCACTGTTGTTCACGTTGTTGAGTAGTGGCAGGCAGCAGTATGATTGGGTTCAGCCTGGTGCTGGTGTGAGGTAGCGTACTGAAATTGTTGACTCATCTTTATTCTGGACAATGGAAACTTACACTGAAAAAAAAGACATGGTGTCATGCCTGCTTGCACCACATTTTTGAGTGTCAGTGCTTTGTAAAAGCTAAAGTTTTCTCAGTTGTCACTCAATAAAAAGTTTAATGCAGGGCTACACAACCTTTTTGCTATTGCCAGTTGTAATACATTTATTTTTATGAATTGTGAATGGCTGCCAGTGGGTTAAATTTTTGTTTGTTTGCATTGTTATTGTTCTGCTTCCACACACTGAGCCTAGCCTGCTTCTACACATCTGTTCAGCCATCTTTCCATTAAGTATCCACATACAGTAGACAAGGAGTTTTCATTAATGCACGGACGCCATATCTTCTATTTTAAATTGCATGTGCATGGCTGCAAATATTTTATCGTTGTTGGCTACAGGTCATACACCCCTGCTTTAAAAGATATCAGTGCTGCACCCGTCATTTTTCCATAGTATTTCATTCACAGCATTACAATATAAACAAGTTACATAATTGGTTCATAGAAAGAGAGATGTCTTACATCATAACAGAATTGGCTAGCAAGAAAAATGTGATGGTGTTTAGTCTTTAAAAAATCTTTGTTAGGAGAAGTTGCAGCACCCCCATGAATCATAGTCATGAGCTGCCACTGATTACATGTCAACAAATGAATGCAGCTGGTGGTTGCATGTGCAAATAACTTTATTTTAGGCTTGCATTTATTTGGAATGAAGTTTGACTGAAACAGGCTTAGATATAACTTCACCAATGCCATTTTTCTTGAGCTATGCATCAATATTCATATACAGGAATGGATATATTAGTATTCTGACAAATCGGTAATCTGATAAAAAAGGGTGTAACACAATCAATGACATTGTCATCATGTGAGACATCTACCTCCTCACTGCATTTTTGCTGAGGTATCAGTCATTTGCCCAAAATTGCTTAAAAAACTTCTGTTATTTTTTCATTTTACATTTTTTCATGACTGAAAAAGGCATTATGATTGAAGTGACTTAATTTTTTTTGGTCATTTAAGAAACATTTGGTCAATAACCACAAAAAAACAGCTCCTCACTACCAATGGGGCAACAAGTCAGAAGCCCCATTTTGATAAATATGTGATTTGATATTCAGAGAATACAGAATTGAACAAACAAATTTACTGCAGCATTTAAGGCTCATATCTAACACTTCAGCTGGCCATAACCATTAATATTTATTCATATACAAATGCATTGTTCTCATATCATTACATTAGAAGCACAACAATGAACTGAAATTACCAGTATTTAACCCAGTCGCCGAATTTAATGTATGCTCTTTCTAGGGTCAAGGGTCTTGTTAAATTTTAGTGTTGTCTTAAATCAACGTTAATTGACAGCATTTGGCAGGTGGCGCTGCCTTTACTGACTCAACAATTCATTAGATATGATCCCTTGCATCCATTAACATAGCGGTAATTTTGCAATATGTTTTTCTCCTCGTTATAAACTCGCCATAAGATTTCTGTTCTGTCTACTTCTTCAGCTCTTTTGGCTCTGAACCGTATAGCCCAAATTCTTCCATGCGAAAGAGCAAGCGTACTGATAAACTAAAGACAGATAATCTGAGATGGGAAACCCCCATCATTTTGTTACATATTTTTGTTTGTTGTCAGAGAATTAGCACAGTGGCAGTTTGCCAATCGGCATTGTATGTTGTTGTAGTTGGATGGCAGTTGTGTGGTTGACCTGTGTGTTTAATTTACTGTAAACAACTGTAACAGCTAATCGCTAGTGAGGTCTGTTCGCTCTGTTTAGCTGCGCTGGAAAAATGTATAGTTTGTTTCTGTTGTGTTTCAGAAACTGTATTCAATAAATCGTTGTTGATGTTGGCCGTTTAAATTGTGACGAAGAGTGTTTGCACTGATCATCATACATTCAGTAAGCAATTTCTGGGAATATGAAGCTGCACTTCTGTTGATGTGCAGAATTTGAAAGGCGTTGGAGTAGATGAAAGGTTGTTGCAAGGCGTTGAAAAACTCTGGAGTATTAGCTCCCTACAGCTTGTAATTGAGGCTGGTGCCACAACATATTATATAAAAATTTTGTTGAGGATTTTATCTGCTTTTTCACAGCAAATACAATGTCGTCTTGGAAAGCTATACTTTCAGCCTCCCTGCTACATCAGAAATTTTTACAATAACAGGGTGACACAAAAAAAACGGGCATCACCTAAACTTGAATAACTTTTGAAATAATTAATCTATTATTATTTTTCAGATTTACCATGTAGAATTAATGTTCTAAGAGTCTTACCAAATTTGACCTTTGAGATGGCATGGACTACTGAGCAAAAGGTATTTATAGTTGAGGCATATTTTCGGCAGAAGTCTATCCATGCAGCTCAATTGCAATTCAAAGAACGGTTCAGGTGTCGTGAATTTCCTGTCCACTCAATGATGTACAGATGGGTCAACAAGTTCAGAACCCGTGGGACTGTGCATAACCTCAATCGTAAAGACACTAACAGACAATCACACTCTCGACGACCGAAATCATCAAGGACACCATGCAACGTTGCTGCTGTCAGATACTCTGTTGTCCACAGCTCAAGCAAGTCTGTGCGTCGGCGAAGTCAGGAGCTTGGAACCATCCGGGAGGCCATGCGGAGGATTTTGATCACAGATCTCCACATGTATCCTGCGAAAGCTTACACCTGACAACATGAGGAAGCGAGTGATCATGTGCCAGTGGTTTTGCGACAAGACGCTGTGCCAGACTTTCTTGACAATGTCTGATTTTCGGACGAGGCACATTTTCTGTTGTCAGGTCACGTGAACTCTAAGAACAACATCTTCTAGGGTAGCACACCCCCTGAGCACTGTCTGCAAAGGCCATTACACTTTGTGAAGTGCACTGCCTGGGTTGCCATCTCCAAACATGGATCATTGGACCATTCCGGTTCGAGGACGACAACGAACGATCTGTCACAATCAACACCGAGCGATATGTCCAGGTGCTTGGCAAGTTCTGGACAGCATTTGGTCGATGGAGAGGTGTTGTCAAGGTCGGACAGTGGTTCCAGCAGGATGGTGCCACCCCCCACACTTTAAACGAACCATTGGCATGACTACAGCAGCGTTTCCCTGACCGACTGATCAGCCGCAGGTGTGACCTGCAGTGGTTGCCGTATTCACCGGACTTGAACCCCCCAGATTTTTATATATGGGGACATCATAAGGACAGGGTGTATGGCAACAACCCCCAGACTATCCGTGACCTGAAGGCAGCAATCACAGCAGCAATAAGAGCGATTCCAAGGGAGGAATGTGGGAGGGTCATCGAGAGCTTCGCCCGCTGGATCCAAATGTGCCTGCAGTGCCTGGGAGCTCATTTGGAGCACATTTTTTGAGCGCCAGTGAAACAAAGAGTTTTTGTAGTACCAATTTGAAACTTTGCAAATGTCTGCTACACAGGCTTGACCTAATGTAGCTAAGTTTTGTGTCAATCTAAATAAAATTTTGGAAGTTATTCGATTTTTGGTGATGATCGTTTTTTTGTGTCACCCTGTAAATGTGTGATGCACTAGAAGCCAATGGGAGGCAACCATAAAATCAGACTAAAACATGTTTGTTCAGCATGTCTTGAGGTAAAACAAATGCCTTGGTGCATTTGCATGCAAAGTCTTCTGCTACTATACCTAATTTGGCTTGATTTGCTTGAAAAACCTCCTTTAAATTCCCAAGTTGCTTATACTTCAGATCAAGTTCTTCTCGGAGTTGTTTCAAATGTGGTTCTTTGCTGAGGTTGTGATCAGCTATGCTGCGATTTTCAGCTTGTATCAACTCTTTATCCAGCTTCAACTTTTTTATCTTCAACAATAAATCTTTAGATAAAAATCTAGTATTACTTGAAACACTGTGGCAAAAACACTAGCTCATATCAAAGTAGTATGTTTTCTGGTATTCAACTGTAATGTGCACTTTCCAAGATTTTGCACCATGCCATACAATTCTCAACAAATTTATTCAAATATGCTGATACATTTTACACTAGCGAAAACCATGGGTCTCTTCCTAATTTACATAAAAACCTTAACAGAAAAGCTATGAAAAAAGTGTAATTAGTTCTGAACATATCTGTATGGTGCATCTTTCCTCAGGAAGAAAATCTCAAAGCCATATAGCCATTGTTTTCAGCAGTTTTGGTATAAACACATTTACCTCAATGAAATTTAGCAGCAGACGAGTTCAAAGTAATCTTTCATGCCCACTATAGACCAATTTGCATGGTTTATATTTAAGTTTATTTTCTTATTGTATTTGAATAAGGGGATAAATGATCTGCTTGCTTGCTGAAATTTTTTTACTTACTTGAAAAGAAAGACTTATTTGCTGTAGTGTACATTGCTTCACAATGCAGCATCCAAAATGTCAAAAACATAAAAGGTATCATAACTATAACTAAATCTGGTGAACCATTGTGAAGGTCAGCACAAAAACAGGAATATCACTGACATCAAATCAAATGTTGAAATAACATCATATGGAACACAATATAAGGAAACCAAGCATGACAGAAGAATACAGCTTTCACAAATATCATCAGCTGAAAAACAAAATCCATCAACCAGTGAATTTATTTGTCTTCAAACAAGAATAACACACAAGAAAAAACTCTTAACACTTTGGCTGCCAGTATATGAATATATCGTACTTGCAAATCAGGGAAAAACCAGGGACATTTCGGTTGACTTACCAACCACATAGCTCCTCAGCCGATTACGCTAGAGAGCTGTTTAAAACCTCAAAAGATTCGGCAAGTCTTCGAGTCGGCAACTAAAAAATTTTTTTTGAGTTTTGTTTGTTTTGTGAGTTCCATCATAAGTAAAGTAGGTTTTTGGCCATTTTTCGCTGCTGGTACCTGACCTGGGCCCAGCTAGACAAAAGTATTTCGCTGAAGTTATCATTTGAAACTAGGCTAGAATCCACATCTTTTGCGACCTCGATTGACTTTCTAGCATTTGTTTCAAAAATTATGATCTAAAAAAAGTAATTATATAATTATGGGATTAATTACTTTGTTTGTTTACTTTAGATCACAACTTTTGAACCGGAAACCACAGCAAGTTGATCAAAGTATGAGTAGACTAAGATTTTAACATAGTTTCCAATAAAAACTTAAGTGAAATACTGCCATCTAGCAATTTGGGCCTAGGGCCAGATGAAGTGAGCCAAAAAGGCCTAAAACACCTCCACTTATGACGTCACTCACAAAAGACCCAAAACCAAAAATTTTTTTTCCATTGCGGACACAAACACTTGCCAAATCTTTTGAGGGTTTGAATAGCTCTTCATTGCAAATGTCGGCGCAGATATTCCTACACAAAAACACATGCAAACTGCTGGATTTCAGCCTTAGGCTACTGGAACAGAAGGTGTTAATAGCGAATAGAACACAACATACCAAAACGCAAAGCTGAAGTCATCAAAAATATCATTTTCTGGTTGGCACCCATCAATGGAGACTACCATTTTCGTGAAAAAAATATAAGTTTTGCTTTTATGGCATAAATTTTATCTACACATAGTCAAACATAGAACGCAAACCAAAGCATCAACAAATAGGTGGCGAAATCTGACCAATGGTCAATGCAACCAATGGCCGATCAATGCAGGCCTGCATCTTAAATGACAATAGGAATATGTAAGCCACGGCTATGAGTGCTGCATGTCCATCATGATTGATGTGTTCAAATGAACAATTCAAAAAACTGAAAGATTGGTTTTCTGTTAAAAACCTTCACTGCAAAAATTTCATGTAGAAATGATGGTCTGCTTGAATTTTTTCTGAAAAGAACTCAGCATCTATAGTGAGAAAGTTAGCAGGTCTTTGCAATGTAGATCATAATAAAGTTAATCTCACCGTAATCCTGATTGACAACAGTGTCAACAAGCAGTGTTGCCACTGCTGTTTTTTTTTCACTAGATCTGGGGTTTTTCTGTTTTATCTGGGGTTTTTCTTGAAAATCCGTTTTTTTTTTACTCTGGTCATATTTTAGAAATGTATGTGGTATTACTGTATTTTCTACTGAAGAATACAGTAGCTTCACAGGCATAATGTGCAGAGTCAATAGCCTAGCCAGTACAGTTGAGTAGGGCTAAGCTTAACCAAATTGTTTGAAATCAAATGTTCTACTGACTAGGCATAGGTCATCATTCTGATCTATCGCTGATGTGTCAAGGGCTGCTTGTGCATGGTTTTCTTGGAATGCTTTTTTTGTTATGAATGAAGATGCTGTGGTTGAGAATCTGTTCATTGTTTCACAGGCGCTTTGTGATAGGTATGAATGCAAAATTCTGAATGTTAAATTAGTAGTCAAATATTGCAATGAATGCAATGATTAGGGTGAAAAGAAAACTGAAAGACCTTGAATGTATCATGTACATGTTTCATTTGTGCATTTAAGTGAAAGTAAAAGACAACATTAAATGTTTTTCAGCAAAGATCTAACGAACTTTTCATGTTACTTCATACATTTGATTTGCTGCTAGCTTACTTGTAAATTGTCAGTATGTTTAAAATTAGACTTGAACTTGTTGAAAATTTGATGCAAATAATGAATATTACCTTAGTTTTTATGTGCAAGTACCGCTAACGTACATTTCAAGTTTGGTCTTGACTTTTTTACCATTTTGTATGTCTGGGGTTTTTTCAAGGTAAATTCTGGAGTTTTTCTTCATAACAGAGTGGCAACACTAGTCACAAGTCGACAGCAATTGTGATCCAAGTCATAAATTGATACGGCCCATTGAAAAATATGCTAGTAACCTCACAAAAGACTTGATTAAGCCAATAAAATTATAATTCTATAATTCAACCTTGTATACTTCACATACAGATAAAACAAAATTTCACAAGTTTCATAGCAAGCATATGTATTTTTAGACAGAGTTACGTACTAAAATAATATGTCCTAAAAATATACCTTCTGATGATCTAGAACTATTTCATTGATTTTATCTTCATTTTCCATAAGTTCTTCAAGCTCTGCTTTCGATGCATCTTCCAGGAGATCAGTGAAATTTTGTTCATCTTCAACATTGCTAGAATTTAGTCCAGCACTAGGGTACCGGTATTGCCATTGAGACATAGTTCAGCTAAGATTCTCTTTAACCACTACAAATATTATTTCAGAAACTCAAAGGGAACAAAATTTACATTATATTCAATATCCAAGACTCTGCTGATGCAAAAAATTGCATACATGTCAGAAGAAGTACATTCGCACCACATGAAATAACATTAACAAAATGCATATTTCAAATAACACATTTGAACACACAATGAATGATAAAATCCAAAACATTGCTTAAAACCTATAATAGTGGTTATGTTTCAGATAAATTATTGTTTGAATTAAACATTTTGCTAAAAATAGCCTAATTTAGTTCGTAAAAAATCATAAATACTATGACAACATTCAATGCAATTAACTACATTACCATTACCAAAAAAAGGTGACAAGTTCGTTGCTGAGGTATGAAATAGGGTGATTTCACATCAACTAATCCTGAAAATTTCAAAAATGCAAGCCACCCTCTCAGATTTTTATGAAATTTGGTATGCTTGCAGAACTACTTTTCCTGATTCCAAATATACCAATTTTTTCAAAATCGGCCAAGTAGAACTTAAGTTATGAGTGTTTAAAGATGGCCACTTTTTGTGTTCACTGAAGCGGAAATTCATGAAACATTTGGTGGTCTGACATTATAGATCTATAACTTGACTAATACTAACTTTTAGACCTTGTGGTTTGGATAATTGTAGCATCAGGCATATTTCACCCAATTTAGGAAGTACAAGTTCATTGGACATGGGTTTCTATGTGTAACCCATGGGTAAACTACAGGACCCCTATGTTTACCCATGCATAACACCATTTTTGATTGCTTATAACTTTTGTTTCACCAAACCAATCCACATGTGCCGTACATCATTCGAAAGGTCTTGGTAAGTTCTATTTAGATCACAAAAAAGTTAGTGGCTTAGAGTGCATTTTTACCTGAAAATAGGCCTATTTTGTTAATAAAACAAATCAATAAAGACCAAGAGAGCAACAAGTTTGTCACTTCCATTGTTGTTTGTGGATTTCAGTCACACTACGTCTGTTCACATGTCCCCTTTTATTGTGGCAAAATTGTGGCTTTTCCACAATTTTGGATTTTTTCTTGTTGAGTAATGTTGCAGATTGTGGCTTTTTGTGGCCCTGTTGAATAGGCTTGTCTGCTAGCCTGGCCACAATGAAAAAAGCCACAGTTGCTAATCTTTTGATTGGGTAGACAGTTCATACTGTCTCCGAGTGTTTACCAAGGAAGGTGCGCTGATTGTGCATACTCTATGCTGGAACGGTACCCAGCATAAGTCCTGTTTTTCTGGCCACTGAAAGGAATGGGATGGTCCTGGGATGG